>ENA-UOUJ01000073-UOUJ01000073.1-activated-sludge-metagenome-genome-assembly--contig:-NODE-73-length-85839-cov-17.334899_pt1 | contig 85839 bp, 73 predicted proteins | sample MGYA00249839_ERZ747224 | MGnify/ENA primary metagenome ERZ747224 (study PRJEB28782, sample SAMN03220277) | activated sludge metagenome | biome: wastewater; feature: sewage sludge; material...
GGGCTTCTTTTCTTTCCACATCAGCGACCAAAGAAAAGAAGCAAAAGAACGCCGCCTGTTTGCAGTGAATTTTTTTGTAACGTGTGGACTTTATTGCATAAGGACATACTGCTGTCTTCAAATTGTTTTATTTATATTATTTTGACTTAGTTAATTTTTAAGTGCATGTCCTCAATAAGTTTTGCATGTACCAGGTCAGCATTTTCCACCCGTAACACTTGTTGCCTGCCGCCATTTTTTTCAAAGATTTCAATCATCAGCGCCTTGTCACCGGCGATAGTAAACTGATCTAACAGAAATACATTTTGTTCTGCCGTATTACCGGCTATGTCATCAAGGGGTTTATAAATGCGTATGGGCACAAGTGTCTTTTCCTGTACCACAGTGCGTTTTGCCAATTTTTTATCTATAACCCTGAAGGTTACAAAATCAATTTTAAAAGGAACATTGCTGTTGTTTCGCAGTTCGGTGTGGAAATAAAACAACCCGTTATGGATATATATGCCTTTGAGAAGAAACTGTATCCCGTAGCTTTCAGCCCTGATATGCCTGATGACCCTTTTATTTTTTTTGTAGATGCTTTGCATCAATAGCCCGGTCAGTGAAGGAGCATTACTGCCCAACTCCTCAAACAATACATCATTGCCATTCTCCCTGTCCGTAGATTTTTGCATTTGCAGCAAGTCATAATTCAGGGTTACAGGACTGCCGTTATAAACCACATTGAAATTGTAAAACCGTCCGTCATTGGTGATAACTGAAAAATTGGTTTCTTCTTTAAAATCCCTCAAAGCAGCTTTTATGCGCAACACATTTTCTGCGTCCTCTGCCTTACCGGCTATTAGGTACTCACTGCCAAGATCCACGTAACGGATGCCGGCAGGAAAAATAAGATGGGAAGTTTTGTTATAAGTCACTTCCATCCGGTATGGGTCTACCTTTCCGAGGTCTAACTTTGCGGTGTTGCAGACAGTTTGTCCATTTGACCAATTGTAAAAACCTATTATCAGGGTTAATATCAGAATGAATTTAATTATTATTTTCATGTCTATCTTTTATTGATTTTAAGAATTATTATTTAGAAACAAGCAGCACCTGGTGTCCTGCTTTCAGTGTTACTTTGGGCGTTCTTATTTTTTTAGAGAAATACCCTGAGATTCCCTGCACCACGCCACGGCCCAGGTCTCCGCCCATTTGCTGAGGGGCAGAACGGGTCATCATAATGCTGGTGCCGGAGGACTGGCTCATATTGGCGGCTATTTCGGAGAGCGCATTCATTTCAGGCGAATACGGTACGAACAGCCCCGGCTGCCCATCGAGATCATACACCGAAATATCCACCGGAATTATGTTGCCATCTATTTCAATGGAAGATATTTTTAGCTCCAAACGTCCGTTTTGAAATTTGGCATTTGCGGTGAGCACAGAACCTTCGGGGATGATTTGCCCCGGTGTTCCGGCCGCTTCCAGCAAGCGCAGTTTTACGGTGCTTTCCCCTGTAATGATTTTTGTCTGTTGCACAGTGGCCCGAATACTATTTTTTGATTGCATCACCTGGGCGGCGACACCGGCGGTATAAAAATCACGGTTCCTGGTTTGCGCAAGATTTACCGCGAAAGCACTGTCTGCAGGCTCCCGGTACAGCGCAGATACGGCGTTTTTTCTTGCAGGAGCAAAGGCGACAAAACTTTCCTTTTGGCGAGCAGGGGCGGGCGCCACAACAACCGGCGTTTTGGGCTGTTCGGTAGTTCCCATATTTGCAGGGAGGTATTTGGCCGCCATCTGGTAAGATTTTTCCATCAGCGCCAGTTGGTTATCAATATTACCGGAGGGTTGGGTCGTTTCCTTATCTGAAAGCTGCTGCTTCAGTTCTTCAATTTGTTTACGCAGTTCCTGCGCTTGGGAATGATCTTGCTGGTAGAACGAGTTCAATGCATCCCGGGTATTCCTGTAGTTATTCAATACTGTGTTACCATTGCTACGGTCAGGCAGACCCGACGATATGGTTTGGCTTCTTTCTTCATTCGGCAGATAGCCATCTTCGGCCTTTACACTGTCTTCATTCCAATAGTCTGACAGGGAAGCCAGGGCGCTTCGTTTTTCCTGTTCTTTCAGTTCCAGTTGCTCCTGCTCGTATGCCTTTTGTTTGTCCGGCTGTAATCCTGCAACTGTAGCCTGCGGTACTGCACCATTTAAGCCTGTATCCTGCATCTTTTTCTTGTTATCCGAAGGCTCAAAGATCAGGTACATGCAACTGGCAAATACGATTGCCATCAATGCAAAAATGACAGGCTTTTTCAGCTTTTCCGCTCTGTTCCGCACGGTGCTATCCGGCTCATTCCCATTTTTTTGCTGGTCGTTTTCTTCAACCAGTACACTTACGCTTTTGTTATTTAAGTTCATACATTTTATTTTTTAAGATTTTTGAAATAGAATCCTGCACACTGGTTCCGGAATCTTTCTTCGGCAGGATCGGGTTTTCAATATGTTCAATAGTCATCCGTTGACCAGGTTGCAACAGATCGTACCATACTTTCAGGATAACACCTATAGAAAGTAGCAGATAGAAAATAAATAATAGCAGTATATATTTTTGTTGCTTGCCCACTGGTAATGCTTGCCAACGGCTACCCCACTTGCTTAACCAGGCCTCCAGTCTGACTCTTAATTTTTCCATCAGATTATTTTTTACCGTTCTATCACTTCTTCATCCCTGTTGTCAAGCACTCTGAACTTTTCGATATTGAATCCCTGCGGGTTACTGTCGGATCGGACAGAATTCACCAGGTAGCAGGAAGTAATCAAACCACGCCTGGTGATATTGCTGGATCGGATGATAAACTGCTTTGCATAAGTTTTAACCCAGTAGGGATAGTGGTCAAAGTCGCACACTATGCTATCCACTTCTATGCGTTGCTGCACATTACCTGATATAATGCGATTGTAATAGCCCTTTTCAGAGAGGTCCTTATAATAATCAAATACCGATTTGTCCGCCAGGTAAAAGGCACGCTGCAAATTGCTTTCTATAGCATTCTTATCCGGCGCCAGCGTAAAGAAGAGTTCATGGAACCGGCGAACGTGTTCACGGGCTTCTACCGGCCGGTTGATGCTTGCATCCTGAGAAAGCGCCAGCATCAATGATTTGCCGCTGTCTAACACGTATATTTTCTGGCGTTGCAGTTCTGCGAAGCGGTAGGATTGCCAAAGCGCATACCCTGTAACAACGGTGCAGAGCGCAGCAAACACGATAGCATAAAGCCTGATCTGTTTGAAGCTGCTTTCTATATTTCTTAGCGTTTTGAATTCCATTTTTATAATAATTGATTTTATATTTTTAAAAGCCGACCGGTGATATTTCCTGCTACAGAGCCTGTGCCTGCTCCGGCAATATTCCCGGTTTTCATAGCAGTCTGGTTGACATTCCTGGCAAAATTGCCTCCGCCACCGGCCTGTATAATCCATCCTGTTACCGTCGGGATAGTGAAATACCCGATGATACCAATGATCATAAATATGATATACACCGTACCCGAGCTATCGGGTATGAAATTGGGGTCGGACAGACTTTCTATATCCTTTTGCAGGATTAGGGACTGGATCTTAGCCAGCATAGAACTGAACAGGTCTGCCACCGGCAGCCACAGATACACACTCACATAGCGGGTGATCCATTGGGTAAGGGTAGACTGAAAGCCGTCCCAAACCGATATGGCAAAGGCGATTGGCCCAAGAATAGAAAGTACAATCAGAAAAAATGTTCGTATCGTATCAATAACTAATGCAGCCGCCTGAAAGAGTATTTCCAAAAGATTGCGGAACCAATCTTTGATCACTTTTTCTAACTTGTATGCTTGTCTGTCCAGATACATCCCCGTCATGGTAGCAATATCTGAGGGAGACCATCCCAGTTCATCCAGCATCTTATCGAACTCTTCGTCTGATACCAGGTAGGCTGTTTCTGGATTTCGGAGCATGGCTTCTCTTTCCAACTGGTCTTTTTGCTGCTGCAGCTTATTAAGGTCAAGTACCTGGTTTTCCAGTATGCCGTGCGTGCCTTTTACCACCGGGCTAAGAATTGCATTAATGCTTCCAAGCACAATGGTTGGAAAAAACATAATACAAATACCCAGGGCAAAGGGGCGCAGCAGCGCAAACATATCAATCGGCTCGGCACGGCTCAGCGCCTGCCATACTTTTAATGCGACATAAAACAAGGCTCCCAGGCCGGCGAGGCCCTTTGCCACAGCCGCCATATCGGCGGACAGTGGCATCATCTCATCATATAATGAGCGAAGTACCTGATGAAGATTATCAAATTCCATAGCTTACCAGTATTTTTGTTCAGCGGTTCCGTATAGGCTGAGCACTCTTTGCGCAGCATTTTTCTTTTTTGATCTCAGGTAGCTTACCGATATATTTTTATTGGTATAGTAACGCACCAGGTTGTAATAGTCCTTTACTTCTTTGTGTACCCGGTCAATGATATCCATGCGTTCTTTGTCATTCAGTGAAAGGCTGGAAGAAGATACGATCTGCTTTAGTTCTTTTAGCAGCGCTGTACTTTCATTAAGCAAAATGGAATAGCCGTTGGCAATGGCTGAGAGTTCCTGCGGGGTGAAATTGGGATCGTTCATCATTTTTCCGAAATTGGTTACATACAAATCAGCCACATCACCTACCAGCAGTACGGTTTGCTGTACCTTACGGGCATCCTTCACCAGGTTATTTACCGCTTTGAGTTTATCATAATATTCCTTTCCCTGCTTGTATACTTTTTCTACTTCCTTAAAACTTTTTATCACATTGGAAACAGTAGATGAGGTTTGTACAATTTCATTGGCACTGTTAAGAATGCCCGAGATTAAATTGCCGGGATCAGTTACAATAAACTGTGCCTTCGCGGATACTGATACTAACAGTACCGCATACACTATAAATAGTATTTTTTTCATTTTTTTCTTGCTTTTAAAAGTGATTAATAATGGTTTGTTTTTTTTATATGTTACAGGCGCTGCTTTATATTTTCCTGCCTACCTTTCTGCTGGTTTCAGGGGATTGTTGCTGTTGCAGATTGCTTAGCCGGATAAAAAATTCCTGTATGCTTTGGGGCTGTGTTGCTGCAACTTCCCTGCATTGTTTTGCAAAATCCAGATCCGCCGTATTACCGGGATCGGCTTCAAATATCAAAGCCTTGTTATTGCCAATGGGCAGGGTGATTTTTTCTTTTTCCATACGACTTGATTTCCTGAAATAATTAATAATTGTTTTGCTTTTCTCTGTTTTGCGTAGCTATCCGTTTAATAGCCTGTTCCACGTTGCCATCCAGTTCCCCGGCGAGTTGCATAACCTCCAACTTCTCGGTTTCTTCTGTGGTATAGGCTAAGTATTCCTCAACACTAACTTCTGTGGCGTACACGGCGGAGTGCGTACCCCCTAAACCGATCCATACTTCTTTGTACAATCGTTTCGGGTCGTTGTTCATGTTGATGGAAAGGATTTGTGATTTTTCTTTTTCAGTCAGCCCGAGCATTGCCTGGATATCATCGAACTTGTTCATGTACTTGCGCTGATCAAGCAGTATTTTACAGTCGGAGTTGTTGATGATACTTTCCTTTACAATGGGTGACTGGATAATATCATCCACTTCCTGGGTAACCACGATGGCTTCACCGAAAAACTTGCGAACTGTTTTAAAGAGGTACTTGATATACTCAGCCATACCTTCTTTCGCAATGGCTTTCCAGGCTTCTTCAATAAGGATGAGTTTACGGACGCCTTTAAGCCTTCTCATTTTGTTAATAAACACCTCCATAATGATGATGGTGACAATCGGGAACAAAATCTTATGGTCTTTTATGGCATCAATTTCAAATACGATGAATCGTTTATTAAGTAAATCCAGTTGCTTGTCTGAGTTTAACAGATAATCGTATTCACCACCTTTGTAGTAAGGCTCCAACACGTTCAGGAAGTTGGCAATATCAAAATCCTTTTCCCTTACATGCTTTTCCTCCAGTTCCTTTTTATAATCTGTTTGTACATACTCATAGAAACCATTGAAGGACGGGCAGGCAATCGCCTGTTTGATATGTTCAATATATCCTGCTACCGCGTTGGACAGCGCCACTTCTTCCGAACGCGTGGGAGGTTCATCATCGCGTTTCCAAAGGGTTAGTATCAATGTCTTGATGCTTTCCCTTTTTTCGATGTCAAATACGCCGTCATCGGTATAGAATGGATTAAAGGCAATAGGGTTATCTTCTGTGTAGGTAAAGTAAACCCCATCTGCAGCTTTGGTTTTTCCTTTGATGAGTTCACATAAGCCCTGATAGCTGTTACCGGTATCTACCAGCAACACATGAGCGCCCTGCTCATAATACTGCCTCACCATGTGGTTGGTGAAAAAAGATTTACCCGAACCTGACGGACCTAAGATGAACTTATTGCGATTCGTGATAATACCCCGCTTCATCGGCAGATCAGAAATATCCAGGTGAATGGGCTTGCCGGTGAGCCGGTCAGCCATCTTAATACCGAACGGCGATGGAGAACTCTGGTAATTGGTTTCTTCGGTGAAAAAACACAGCGCGGGTTCTATGAAGGTGTAAAAACTCTCTTCAGCCGGGAAGTCACCTGCATTACCCGGCATGGCTGCCCAATAGAGCGTTGCTGCGTCTACGGTGTTGTGGCGTGGTTTGCATTCCATTAAAGCCAATGCGCTACCGGTATCATTTTTCAGTTGCTTTAATTCAACCGGATTATCTGACCACGCCATCACATTGAAATGCGCACGGATAGATGAAAGCCCGTAGGAATGCGCTTCGTTCAGGTAGCGTTCAATCCATTCCTTGTTAATCTGGTTGGCACGGCTGTAGCGTGCCAGCGAATGCATATTCCTTGCCGATTTCTCAAACTTGCGCAGGTTCTCCTCGCTGTTGTCAAGGAACAGGTACTGATTGTAAATGTGGTTACAGCTTAGGAGCAGTCCCACCGGAGCGGCAAAGGACAAAAGACAATCACTGCGGTCGGTGGACAGCTTTTCGTACCTGGTGTTGGATGACACCGCCGCGGGCAGATCATCTGTATCTGATAAAGTGTGCAGGCAAAGCCTTTTGTTGCCGATGCGAACTTCCTCCGCTGCCAGGGCGATATCCTGCATGGGTGTTCCTGCATCCCGCGACAAAGTGAAGTACTGCTCCAGTAAGCCTTGCTGCTCACCTGCGCCTATAATATCATCTTCGCTTAGTCGTTGCAGTTTGATAAAACCGCTGTCGTTTACAATTCGTTCAAACTGCGCTACTGCTTCCATAAAACGATGGATGGCTTCTTTGTCCCGCATTTCCCTGGGAACAAGCGCACCTTTGCAAAGCGAAGAGAAATTACTTTGCATCCGCATCCGGTCTTTGGTCGTCTTGGTCACAAACAGATAGCAGTAGTGATTAAGGAAGGGGCGTTCATTGAAATGCTGCTGATATGATTTTGCCAGAAAACTCAACCCGTCTTGTGCAATACCCGGTTCATAGTTTTCTTTGATAAACCAATCCTGTTTATGAACAATGGTAAAATCCGGTAGTGTTTTAATGGCTTTGTGCCACGCCGAATGTATGGCATCATATTCTGCAGAGGCTACTGTAAACAGTTCCGGTAAGTGTACCCGGAAGCAAGCAGTAATATCCGCATCCTTTGAAATGATGCAATGGTTCTCTACAGCCAGTAGCGGAAACTTACTTTCCAGCGTGGCGATTTTTGACATGTTTCTCATGGGCGATCGGATTTTGGAGTGAACTTCAGATAGCGACGGATGGACTTTCGGCAAACGATGTAGCGCGGATGCTTTTTATTAGCGGCTCGTTTCATTAAACCATGCTCACCATATTTTTTGTTGAGTGAGAAGGTTTGCCATACAATGAGCGAACCGCCACCGGCTCCAATGAACAGGCATACAAAGGAGTTTGCCCCTGCCATGTACAGGATCATCACCAGGATTAAAACCCCAAGTAATCCGCCGGCAAATATGAACAGGTACTGCGCTTTCAGGCCTTTGAACTCAACCGTTCTTCCAATGCCCTTATTGATATTGTAGTTACTCATACGATGGGGCATTAGAGGAAGAATGAACGAAGGATGGTAGCGGCCACAATGAGGAAGATGCAGGCGCCGAACCAGCTTGCCGCGGTCTTGCTGGTATCGGGATCACCTGCGCTGAATTTGTTGTACACTTTTACCCCACCGATAAGGCCAACAACAGCGCCAATGGCATAAATCAGTTTTGTTGCCGGATCAAAATAAGAGGTGACCATTTGGGTGGCTTCGTTGATCCCTGCCGAACCATTACCTTGCGCAAATGCGGACATTGCAGTAAGCATAACCATGCCTGATAACAGGACTTTTTTTCTTTGTTTTTCCATGATCTGAAACAATTTTTTATTACTCAATTCCGCTGTATGCGGGTGTGAGAACAAAACTGCCATAGAAAATGAATGGCTATAGTGATGTGGAAGTGAGAGGAATTATTTGTCTCGAATTGGCTTTTGAATACCTGCTTTTTAGGATAACAAGCATTAGAATGCAGGTGGCTGACAGGGTCTTGCAATATGGCGATGCGGCGAATCTATTACATCTCAGCACGCTGGGTAAGGGGAAACACATTATAATTTTCAATAAATTTCATTGACGCAATATGATATTCAAAATGAATAACATTAAAAACAACGTTTTCAATTATTTATGCTTTACGTAAATTGTGTACAATAATATAAATTTGAGAGTTGCCTGCAAGTGTATCGGACACACCCTATTAAATGAATGGACATAAAGACATACAAACCAAATGAGCAAGATAATAGACATCGGTGTTGAAAAAGACCATATTGAATCTTTAACTAAGGCGAACGGTATAAATGCACTTGCGGAACTTTTGTGGAATTCTCTTGATGCTGACGCAAGTGAAATAAAAATTGAATACCTGCCAACCAAATTAGGAAACTATGATTACATAAAAATAATTGACAATGGACATGGTTTGACTTATGAGAAAGCACAAGATGTTTTTTCAAGACTTGGCGGATCTGAAAAAAAACTCAAAAGCCAAAGCCCGAACGGCAGACAGTATCATGGGAAAGAAGGAAAAGGAAGATACAAAGGATTGGCTTTAGGCGACTTGGTAAAATTTACAAGCATTTATCAAACTAACGGTACTGCTTCACAATTTACAATCACTATTGACAGAAACCAATTATCAAAAACTGAAATCAGCGACCTAAAACAACTTAAAAAAGGAGAAGTTTCAACTGGATTTACCGTTGAAATCGCCAATGTCAATCTGAAGAATGCCGACTTTGCACTTAAAGCAGAAAACAGGAAAGAACTTGAAGAAAAGTTTGCATCTTATTGGATAAGCTATCCGAAATTTAAAATATTTTTCAACAACTCTGAATTGGAATTCGCCTCTCTTATCAAAAATTCAGATCAAACAGAAATACAAGCAGAAGTTGGTGAATTCACTTATAAGTTTGTTATCAAAGTTTTGGAATGGAATTTTGACAATAAGAAAAAAACATATCTCTGTAATGCACAAGGAATTCCCTTTTTAGAAACTAACTTAGGAATTCGTTCTAGCATACCTATTTCCGTTTTTATCCAATCAGTCTATATAGAAAAACTTCAAAGGGATAATACTATTGATTTTTACGAATCAGATGAAGCCATAGTAGGCATTTTAAAAGCAGCGAAAGAATTTTCTAGAGATTATGTTCGGAAAAGACTTCATGAATATTCAAAAGAATTTATAAAAGATTTAAAACAGAAAGGAATTTATCCATATAAAGAACCTGCAGAAAATCTAATAGAAGTATCAAAAAGGCAGGTCTTCGATATAGTCGCATTACAGCTTAATGAATATCTACCTTCGTTTAATGAGCAGGACGATAAAAACAAAAAGCTTACTCTAAAATTAATAAGCGAAGCTTTAGAAAAGGATTCCAATAATTTAAGAAAAATACTTGGAGAAATAATAGAACTCCCAGAAGAACAACGTGAAGATTTGGCAGAGTTGTTAGAAGATACTTCACTTTCAAATATCATTGATGCAATGACGGAGGTTAAAAATCGGCTTAATTTTCTAAACGGATTAGAGCAAATTATCTACGACAAAGATTTGAATAAAAATATTCTTGAAAGGAAACACTTACATAAAATTATAATCAACGAAACATGGATATTTGGCGATGAGTATACTTATGGAGTTGACGACCTAACATTAAAAAATGTGTTGAAAGCTTATCTAAAAGAATGCTTAAAACGTACCGACTTTGAAGAAGTTGTAAATTCCGAAGATAATCAAGAACTTGAAACGATTCCGGATGTTTGTCTTTGGCAACAATACAGTTTAGGCACAGCAGGAAAAGAAAATCTAATCATAGAGTTAAAGCGACCAAGCCTAAATGCAGGACTGGTTGAAATGGGACAAATAATGTCTTATGCTTCAAAAGTATCTACTGACAAACGTTTTCCAAAAGAGAAAACGAGATGGAAGTTTATGGTTGTAACCAAAGACGTTGACAAGGAGTTGGAACCACAGTTAAAGCAAAAGAATAGGAAATTTGGGCACGTATCGGAAGGCGAGAATTTTGATGTTTTTATACTTTCTTGGGGCGACATTATTAGTGAAGCTAAACAAAGACATGAGTTCATTAAAGAGAAATTGAACCTTAATTTGAAAAACAATGAAGAAGGCTTAAATTATCTTAAAACAAAATATAAACAATATTTACCAACAGAAAACGAATGACAGAATACCAGCAGGCAATAAAAGTATTTGCAAAAGCAGGGCAGGACAATGTAACATCAGCGATGTGCTACTATCAGTAGCGGTTCTGGCTTGACGTTCAATATTCAGCTTTAGTTCTTGGCTTCAACATCAGTTTTTCAAATGAGCATTTGTGCCGGGCTGGACGAACAATGAATTCCCTGCCTTTGCAAATACTCAAACGTTAGCGGCTTATTGACAAACTCCAACCTTTTTATAACAGAAATGAAAGCTCGCCAAACTTTAAGGCGACCTTCTAATTGGCAAGACTTTGAATCTCTTTGCAAAATTCTTTGGGGCGAAATTTGGAATTGCCCAGAGATTCAAAAAAATGGAAGGCTTGGACAAGAACAATCGGGAGTTGATGTATTTGGAATACCATCAAATGACGATTCTTATTACGGTATTCAATGCAAGGGTAAAAGTGAATACAACGACAACCAATATGACCATCCTCAGTTTACGGAGCAAGAAATTGAAATGGAAATTGAAAAAGCAAAAATATTTTCACCAGCTTTAACGAAATTTTATTTAGCGACAACTGCGTTAAACGATGCGAAAATTCAAGCTTTTGTTCGACAGAAAAACATTGAACATAGAAAGAATGACTTATTTGAAGTTCATCTTTTTTGCTGGGAAACAATAGTTGATTTAATTGATGAAAACAAACGAACACACGATTACTATGTCAAAAGTCAAAACTATAAAACAAACCAAAGCGTAGCTGTGACGTTTGAGAATAGCGAAACTGAAATTATTTGCAAGCCCAAATTCAAAAAACAAATAACACATTTTAGACAGAAAATTGTATTAGCTGAACCCAATTCCCTCTTTGAATCAATACGTAAACAACAAGTATTTTTAAAGGCTTTAACACCAAAGCCGATGTTCTCCAAAGAAGTCAACAAAAGTTATTTTGGGTTCAATATTAAAGTTCACAACAATGGAAAAGACCCAATCGAAGAGTACAAATTACTTTTAAATTTTGAAGGTGATGTTATAGGATTGAAAGATAGCAATGACTTCGGCATGAACATATTAGCACTTCCAAAAAACTATTTTCATACGACTTACCTGTGGTTTGATTCTCTGTCCGGAAAATTAATTCCAAGAGAGCCGATCCTTGTTGGTGACGATACTTTTTCATCTGAAAGAATTTACATTAAGACAAGGCCTGTAGAATCAGAAATATTCATAAAGTGGAAATTGCTATCAAAAGATTACAAAAACGAAGGGATACTTACAATAAAAGTTAAACCTAACATAATCACTGAGTATGAAGATATTTTAGTTGAAGACCCTTTAAAAGTAAAAACAGTTGAAGGTGAAATAGAAGACTACGTTACCGACAAAGATGATGACGACTGAAAAGCAGCCGCTACAACAAAAGTATCCGATCTGTTAGATAAACCTTTCATTTTCATTTGAGGGGGTAGTATATTTCAGAAAAAGGAAGCCTGTCCTTTCAGACAAACTCCCCAATATCAAATCCATCCAACCCTTTATTCCGCATAGAGGAAGAACTGAAATTTGTTTGCTCACTAAAACTCCTGTCCAATAGACTGGCTATCTTTTTTGAAGCATCATTGACAGATTTCTCCAAAAGGCTGAAAAGCTCGGTTCCCTGTATTTTGTGAACGATGTCCACTGCTTGTTTTTGCAAGGATGGCTCCAGCACTTTCTGCTGAAGCAACATCCCCACGGTGCTTAGTTCTTCAAAGGTAACCCCTGTGGCAAACCCGTCTTCGCCGTTTGGCTCTGCCTTAGCACTCCACTCTTGTTCCTCGTCCTCCCAATCAGGTTCATCGTTAAAAACATCATCCAGTTCTTCCTGCGGAATAGCTTTGTCCTGCTCCTGCAGACTTTCTGGTTTAAAACTACCACCATCTTTTAGCGGATTTAGCTTTTGACGCCCTATGGCTTTAGTTGGCGATGAATGTCTTTCAACCGGTTTGGGTAGGCCCATAATATCCGGTAGTCTGGGATTCACAGCCGGAAAATCCTTTTGCTTATTTGTGGGCTTGTTAATAACCACTTTGTCTTTTGCCAGCAGGATGATGACAATTACCAGGCATATTACGATGAGCGTTTCCATAACTAAGGAAAGGGTTTTGTCATTTCATTGTGGATGGCCCTTATTTCCTCACGGTAATCTTCGAAATGTTGTTTTAAAACATTAGTGAGGTAATCAGAAATAGTGATCTTTCTTCTTCCCACTATAAAAACGATCCGGGAAATGTTTTCATGAAACTCAGGACAGATATAAGACGATTTTCCATATCTGGCCATAAGATTGGTTGGCTTCAGGAATATGTCGCTGTACTCATTAACGCTTGTTGTCTTGTCCACTTGTTGTTGTATCTTTTTCATGATGATATATTTTAGAATATAGGTTTTTGTTTTCTGTTATAATCCTCAATGATTGCTTTTTCAAAGAGATTAAAATGATGTGTGAGAATATTATCCAGGTAAGCATACATGGGTATTTTACCTTCACCAATTACCTGCACAATGCGGATGAGGCGATGATGATAATCCTGGCGTATATAGATAGACCTGTCGCCTCGCCCAACCTGGGTATTATTTTGCAGAAACAGGGTTTCATAATTTTCATTCTTTGTTGATTGGTTGCCGCCTGTGGCAACAGTTGGCTTTGCATTCTTTTTCATGAATTTATTTTTTTTCGGGTTATAAAATTGGTTTAAACCTGCCAGTAAAGTATGCTGTAATGTCTGTCCCAAATTCCCTGAAGTGATAGTCAAGGATATTGTCTATATAGGAATAGAGCGTGGTTTTATCTTCTCTTGCCAGTTGAACAATCCGCAGAAGTCTTTCATGAAATTCGGGGCGTATATAAACTACCTTGCCGTTGCGACCTGAAGGATACCGGTTAACAAGAAAGATGTCATCATAATCTATTTTTTTAGAAGAGGACGAACGGTATTTTTCTTTGGATTTAGTCTCTTTAGCTTCCGGCTCCTGTTTGGTATTGTCATTACCCCCGGCAGTTGCTTCACCACTCATAATGTTCATCAGATACTCCTCATCTACATTGGGCTTATCAAAATCCTTACGCGATTTTTCAGTTGCCATACATTATTGGATTTAGGGGTTAATAATTTTTAAAAACTCCTCCACAAACAGGTCAAGCCTCGTAGCTTTCATCAATTGCGTTTCAGCGGGGAGCAGGCTGGAACGAAAGATGGAATTGCCGGCATCATCGGTCTCTTTGCGGAAGCGTTTGCTATCCATTATCCTTGCTTCCATTACCAGTAAACCTAACTGTTGTATTACACTTTGATAGGCTTCATACAGGTGGGTTTTTTCCCTGCCGTCCACCTGGTTCCAGAACAACCAAAAAGCCAGATCCTTGTTCCCGTTTTCTGTTTCGGGAAGCTGAAGGAAGGCTTTTGCAAAACCCAGTGTACTTTCCACCACCAAACGATCTGCAGTAACGGGCGAGAAAATAAAATCCATTGTTTTTAAGGTAGTCAGTACGCCTTTTGTATTTGCCGTTCCCGGCAGATCAAAGAAAATAATATCCGGTTCAACTGCCGGGCCATTTATATACTCTAATGCCTTATCTAATGCATATTCAGCCCTGCTTTTGATTATGGGATATGCCTTTTTATTAATCGCCTGAAACTGCTTCATAGCGGCCCGCTTGTGGTATTCGCTTTGCATAACCGTCTTCATGTCCCGCTCCCGCATATTGAACAGGCTATGCTGTGGGAAATCGCAGTCCATGACTATTACATTAAAACCTAACCGGTAGTGCAGTATGCTTGCCAGCAGGCTTGTCATTGTTGATTTTCCAACACCTCCCTTTTGAGTAGAGAAGCTGATCTTTAAAGTTTTTTTCATTGTTGCTATTATTTAAATATTTGTTGTTTTATACAAGGTTGTCAACGTGTTTGCGCAGACACCTGCTTTTTCTTTTTATTTTATTATAATCTCTGTTGTTTACTATTTGTAATGTTTTCTCCATTCTTCTACTTCTCTAAATCTGCATTACTATATATTTTTAGTGTCTGTAATTTTTACAGTTTTTAAAATGCGTTGCTGTTTTCTTTTTTTACCCGGTTCTTTTAAAACCCAATGTTTTTATGCTTTTATTACTTACCTGTTGTTAGCAGGTAAATTGTTATTGTCACGTTGTTTACCTCTTTACTTCAGATCCTGTTTTCAGCGCTCCTATACAACTTTAAAGCAAAGAAAATAGCAGATGAATGTCATTTTCTAAATGTGGTATTCATTGTCGCTTTATGTCTTCATTTGGCATTGTCTAATGCCATATAGCAACCGTTTGCCTGTGTTTACTTTGTAATGACTGAATTGTTGAAAGAAGAAACTGGACTATGGTTGTTTAAGTGAACAGTTTAATAATCGGCATGAAGCCGTTTTTTTCCCTGCTTACTTTAATCCCGCCCAAAGCGGGATTTTCCTTTCACCGGAAAGGAGCAAGTTGTGTTTTGAGCAGCGCCAAATGCAGGGCGCAGCTCAAAACGAACTTGTCCGCCACAGGCGGAGACTTAAAACACCCTCCGAAGTCGGGTTTTTTCAGCATTTTAAAATGATGTTTTATGGACGAGAATAATAAGAAGAATGGAACAAAAAAATATGGACGTCATCCCAAAAATGATCCTGCGGTATTCAGGTATTCTATATCATTAAATGCTCAGGAGAATGCCAGGTTCCTCTCACTATTTGAAACATCCGGTATGCAGGTAAAGGCGCATTTTATTACAGCCTGTGTATTCCAGAAGACTATTAAGACGGTAAAAATTGATAAAGCAAAAATGGACTTTTACATGCGGCTGACAACATTGTACGGACAATTTCGTGCAGTTGGGGTGAATTATAACCAGGTAGTTAAGATATTATACCGCAATTTTTCGGAGAAAAAAGCAGCCGCATACCTCTTTAAATTAGAAAAGCAAACAACGGAAATGGCTGCATTATGCCAGAAAATAATACAGTTGATACAGCAGTTTGAGACAAAGCATTTGAATAAAAACGGGCAGTAATGATAGCGAAGATCGGCAGGGGGGAGAATATTTACGGGGCTTTATCTTACAACCAGATCAAAGTAAATAATGAAAACGGAGAGATTTTGCTCCTGCATAAAATGCTGGAAACACCCAATGGCAAATATTCCGTGGCCCAATTATCCCGCTCTTTTGAACCTTACTTATTAGCTAACCGCAATACTGAAAAACCGGTATTACACGTCTCTCTCAATCCTGATCCCAACGATAAGGTGAGCGATGAAAGGTATAGGCTGATGGCGCAGCAATACATGCAGGAAATGGGTTACGCAGATCAGCCGTTTGTGGTGTTCAAGCATAACGATACCAGCCGTACTCATATTCATATCGTTTCTGTATGTGTAGCCGAAGATGGCAGGAAGATTTCTGATTCATTTGAACGAAAACGTTCTATGAATGTTTGCCGGTCATTAGAACAGCAGTATAATCTTATAGCGGCCGCAGAAAAAACCCGTGAAAAGGATGAGCGGATATTTAAACCGGTGAATTATAAAACAGGCGATATAAAAAGCCAGATGGCTGCCGCGGTCAGATACCTCCCCAAACACTACCAGTTTCAAACGCTTGGGGCATATAACGCCTTACTTTCCTTATTTAACATTACCGCCGAAGAAGTTAAAGGCGAGCTGAACGGCCAGCCAAAACATGGTTTGGTTTATATTGCTTTGAATGAACAGGGAGAAAAAGCAAGTAACCCGTTTAAGTCTTCACTATTTGGAAAATCTGCTGGTATAGTCTGGCTCCAAAAGCATTTTGAAAAATCAAAGGAGCAAATGAAAACAAACCAGGTAAGGGCTACACTTAAAAACAGCATTGAGACGGCAATGCATATAACTTCCAATGAAGCAACTTTTAAAAAACAATTACTGGAGCAGGGAATCAATACCGTTGTTCGCCGTAACGAAGAAGGGCGTATTTATGGAATGACTTTCATTGATCATGAAAGCCGCACTGTTTGGAACGGATCGCAATTGAGTAAAAATATATCTGCGAATGTCTTCAATGAATTATGGCAACAGGAAGTAACGCAAAATCATGAAGTCACTTTACCGGACAGTACCCGGTTTACCAGTTCGATAGACAGGACAAAAGATGATGATTCCGATAAGGATAAGGAACAGCCCCATGAACTTTTTGATTTTCTATACAAGGATAAACCTGCGGGTTCTACTGAAGGATTCGATTTAGCAGAAGGCATTGGCGGGCTTTTACCGCAGGCGCAGGGTGAGGATTATGAGGAACTGGCCTTTGAAAGGCAGATGAAGAAAAGGAAGCGGAAAGCCAGTAGAAAGTCCTAAGCTTAGCGTAATATAAAAACTACTGCTTTTGCGGATTGCGGGTCTTGTTATAAAATAATAGGGAGGTCATTTTCTAAGGTATGGAATTATGAACACCTCACACATGCCGGGAATATGTGATAGTTGAAGAAGGCTTAACGGATATGCTCAGATAGATGTTACGCCTTACGAACTGGAAGCAGCACTCTCATTTCGGATATACAAACGAAAAACAATTATATACAGCCTCGATTTGCATTATTATGATGAAGCATACGAGCACTTAACCCTGCCGGAAGATTTTGACAGATACATCACCACACATGAAAACAGGATTTTTTTTGCCGGTGAAAACAGGTATAAGATGAACAGGAAATAACGTTCATCTGCCATATACATCCAAACAAAGCCAATCAGTTCCAACAGTATAACCTCTTTTGCTCTAACGCATAATTTTTCAAAAAACATTATGCAGGGAGAAGACGATTTGAGAGGACTGGCCAAGATCATGGCGTTCATGCGTGCCGTAAGCATCATCATGGTGCTGATGCACTTCTATTGGTTCTGTTACGGGTTCTTTGCCCAGCGTGGCTGGACCCTGGAGGTTATCAATAAAGTGTTGGGCAACTTCCACAGAACAGCAGGACTTTTTTCAAATACACTTTACACTAAAATATTTGCATTGGTACTACTGGCATTAAGCTGTCTCGGTACTAAAGGGGTTAAGAATGAGAAGATAACCTGGCCGAGGATTTATTCAACCTTAGCCATCGGGTTTATATTGTTCTTTTTCAGCACAACGCTATTAAAATTATCGGCTAGCATAGCAGCATCTTCATACATCCTCACGACCTCAACTGGGTACATCGCTTTAATGGTTGCAGGAATATGGATGAGCCGCCTGTTACGTAACAACCTAATGAGCGATGTATTCAATAATGAGAATGAAAGCTTCCAGCAGGAAACCAAACTCATGAGTAATGAGTATTCTGTAAACCTTCCCACTAAATTTTATTACAAAAGCAAATGGAATGAGGGATGGATCAATGTAGTAAATCCTTTCAGAGCTACAATAGTATTGGGTACGCCTGGTTCAGGTAAAAGTTATGCCATCATAAATAATTATATCAAACAGCATATTGAAAAAGAGTTTTCAATGTACATCTATGACTTTAAGTTTGATGATCTTTCTACCATTGCTTACAATCATTTACTGAAACACAGCGGTAAGTACAAAGTAAAACCAAAATTTTATGTGATCAACTTTGATGATCCGCGAAGGAGCCACCGCTGCAATCCGCTTAATCCTGAATTTATGACCGATGTTTCCGATGCCTACGAAGCAGCTTATACCATCATGCTAAACCTGAACCGTAGTTGGATACAAAAGCAGGGCGATTTTTTTGTAGAAAGCCCGATCATTCTTCTGGCTGCTATCATCTGGTTTTTGAAAATCTATGATAACGGCAGCTACTGCACTTTTCCTCATGCCATTGAGCTATTGAACAAAAAATATGCAGATGTATTTACCATCCTTACTTCCTATCCCGAACTGGAAAACTACCTGTCTCCGTTTATGGATGCCTGGCAGAGCGGCGCACAGGATCAGTTACAGGGACAGATTGCATCGGCTAAAATTCCGCTTTCAAGAATGATCTCCCCGCAACTCTATTGGGTAATGACCGGCGATGATTTTTCTTTGGATATTAATAATCCGAAATCACCTAAAATACTTTGTGTAGGCAATAATCCCGACCGACAAAACATTTATTCCGCAGCATTGGGCTTATATAATTCAAGGATCGTGAAGCTCATCAATAAGAAAGGACAATTAAAGAGTTCTGTGATCATTGATGAGTTACCAACCATTTACTTCAGGGGACTTGATAATCTCATTGCAACTGCCCGTAGTAATAAAGTAGCTGTTTGCCTGGGCTTCCAGGATTTTTCGCAATTAACCCGTGATTATGGCGACAAGGAAAGCAAGGTGATTCAAAATACCGTGGGTAATATTTTCAGTGGTCAGGTAGTTGGAGAGACTGCTAAACACTTATCCGACCGCTTTGGTAAAGTGTTGCAAAAAAGACAGAGTTTAACCATCAACCGTAGTGATAAATCTACCTCTATATCCACTCAAATGGACACCCTGATACCAGCTTCTAAAATCGCTACGCTTACCCAGGGTATGTTTGTGGGCGCCGTATCAGATAATTTTGATGAACGTATTGAGCAGAAAATATTTCACGCTGAGATTGTAGTGGACAATGACAAGGTAACTTCGGAGACAAAAGAATACCGGAAAATCCCCCAGATATTATCTTTTGAGGAAGCGGGAGAAGATAAGATGAAACAGGAAATTGAAGCCAATTACCGGCAGATCAAACAGGACATTATTGGCATCATTGAAACCGAAATGGAGCGGATAAAAAGTGACCCTGCATTGCAGCATTTGGTGCAGCGGGGATAAAGTTGCGTGGTGAGGTCCTGTATTTTTATTTACTGGTTGATCATTAAACCGGCGCTGCCGGTTCGTTGGATCAGCAGCTATTGCGCATCCCGGCACATGAATTTGCTCTTTGCGATTAATTTTTTTAGAACCGGGGATAAAGCTTTTGAAGATTTTCAAGCCAGGTATTGATTTGTTCATCCCTGATCGCATCCCGACTTAAATCCTTTCCGGTGAAGCGAACGGTTTTGCCATTCTTGTTTTTTATGAAGATATAATTTCCTCCGCTGTAAAGCGTATAGGCGTTGGATACTGATCCAATGAGTTTATAGTATTTTTCTTCTTCACGGCCCGGAAAATCAGAAATAAAACACAACTGTTCCATCCGGCTAAGATAAGCCATTTGGTGCAGCGCTATTTGTTATTTTAATCTTATTGTTTAGACTATAGCTGTGTATTGTACAGGATATATTACTTACATTGCTTTCAATTTTGCTGAAGATTTAATGGAAACGCTTTGTTTTGTTTCATCGGACTGAAAATGATCAGTCTGATCATCTTTGCGCTGTTCAGAACTAATAGACAACAGTATTTTCCTGTCCAGTCCCGCAAGTTCATTTTTTAAATCTGTGAGCTGCTTTTCTTTCGTCCAGGTTCCGTTTACCACTTCCTGCAAAACAGGCAAATCTTTTTTCATACCGGCAATTTTCTTTTCTTCCTGTTCCATCAGTCCGGGTAGTTTTTCCAAAGCATTCAGAAAGTTCATGGAAGCCAGCTTTGGATCGGATGCCATCTGCCCGTTATTGTAGGTGTATTTGATACCGCCTTCGCCCATCACAAAAAAGCGGTTATCTTTTATATCCATTCCATCTTTCTTAGATATCTCGGTTTTTACAAGTAGGGTAAATCCATACAGGCTGCCGATTTCCAGGTATTCTCCTTCGGTTCGGGATTTGGCAGATAGTTCATTCAGTTTAGTGCCAATTTGTTTCACATCGGCGGTGGCAGGCAGGTCAGTTAACTGCACAGGATTGGCAATTGTGCCATCCTGTCTTTTCTGTATGCGTTTTTGAAGGTTATCCCAATCTGTTTTCATTCGCTCAAGGCGTGAGCTTGCAGCTTCCATTGATACTGTTATATCTTCCAGCTTATATTTGGAACTGAACTTAGAGCGGTTGAATGCCTGGCGTTCACTGTGCAGACCTGCAATTTGTTTTTCCAATTTTGCTTTTTCCAGCAGATCGGTGTTGCCTGAAAGTATGGCTACGTATTCAGAAAAATTCATTCCGGACTTTTCATCAATACCACCTTCATCAATGGTTCGTTTTCCGAGGTTATTGCTTTTGAGCTGATCAATAAAAACCTGTTTGTTGTACAGGAGATTGAACTTATAACTATCCAAAGATTTTTCCACCGCGTAAATAATAACATCCACTGTATTCCCCGCAAAGAATTTTGCAATTTCATTGCCTTTGCGGATAGCCCGGCCATCGCGTTGGGCAAGGTCGCTGGGTCGCCACGGCGTATCTAAGTGATGAATGGCTATAGCCCTCTTTTGACCGTTAACACCTGTTCCAAGCATGTCAGTGGAGCCGAATAACACACGGATTCTACCCTCGTTGAATGCTTTAATTATTTCTTTCCGTTGCTTTTCATTCTTCACTTCCTGGATAAAGCGAATTTCATAGGCCGGTATGCCATAATCTTCTATCAGCTTGCGTTTGATCTCACTATACACATTCCATCCGCCAGGCTTATAGGTTCCCAGGTCAGAAAAGACAAACTGCGTTCCTTTCTGAGCATTGAACCTTTGATAGTATTTGGCAATATTGGCAGCGCAATGAGATGCTTTGTTATCGGGATGGTCGTCATACTTTGAACTTATCATCCGCATATCCAGTGACATCTTACGGGCATAATCAGTAGCAATCAGCATCTTTGCTTTTTCTTCTGACTCAGATAATTTTGATCTTCCAAGCAGGGTAGCATCACCCGTTTTGGCAAACTCCATCAATTTTTTGATAAACACTTCCTGCTGTGGTGTTGGTGGAATATTGTGCAGTATCTCTTTTTTTTCAGGACGATCAATTCCGATATCTTTTGCGGTTCTGTAGTCTGTTATTTCTGAATAGAACTGCGCCAGTTCAGGTACTTTAATAAAAAAACGGAAGCGCTCTTTCTGTACAATATTGTTGGCTACAGAAAATTCATAATCGGTGGTTTTTCTTGCATAAATAGCCGCCCAGGCGTCAAAACAGTTAATACCCTGTTTTTCCAATGCTTTAGGGCGCAGGTATTTGAACAACAGATAAAGCTCTGTCAGTGAGTTACTGATAGTAGTCCCCGAAAGAAAGGTTGCACCTAAATCTTTACCGGTACGTTCCTGAATAGTGCGGATAGCAAAGAGCAGGTTCATTGCCTTTTGGCTACCCTGCATATTACCGAGCCCGGCAACACGCTCATGGCGGGTATTGAACATCAGGTTTTTAAAACGATGGCTTTCATCAACAAATAAATGGTCTATACCCATCATTTTAAAATCCACTACATCATCCTTGCGGCTTCCAATATCGTGCTCCAGTGTTTTGAGCTTCACTTCAAGGTTTTGCTTTCGGACTATAACACCTTTGAGCATCGCTCTTGAAATCTCTTTACTCTGCTTTTGTAAAGCGGCAAGATTTTCTTCCACACTATCCAGTTCAATTTGCAGTATCTCCTTTTGCAGCTCCGGTGATTGTGGTATCATGCCGAACTGGTCGTGTGTGAGTATCACGCAATCCCAATTGTTGTTTTTAATCTCGCCGAAAATGCGTAGCCGTTTCTTAGGGGTAAAATCCTCTTTACCAGGGTAAAGAATCCTGGCGTGTGGATAGGCGGTTCGGTAAGCCTCGGCAATTTCGTGGACGTTACTTTTCAAACCAATGATCATCGGTTTGTGGGCTAAGCCCAAACGCTTCATTTCCTGTGCTGCCGTACACATCACTAATGTTTTTCCGGCTCCTACTTCGTGATCACAGATAGCGCCGTTGTTCAGCTTGATCATCCATACCGTATCCTTTTGACTCGAATACAGGTCGTCAATGCCCAGGCCTTTCCTGTTCAGTTCGGGAAACTCCTGGTGGCTTCCATTGTACTGCGGACGAACAAAGCAGTTAAACGTATCGTTGTATTTATCGGTAAGTCTTTTTTTAAACTCATCATTCTGGGCGTGCAGCCATTCGGTAAAAGCAGTACGTATCTGATCAATTTTAGTGCCGGCCATCTGTATAGCCTCCATATCCCGCACCTTCATTTCCTGGTCGCCCACCATAATCTTTTTGGTGATATCGGGCGTAGTATTTACCAACGCATGTTTTAACAGCGCAATGCCATCATAAGTACGGCTTTCAGATTTTACAGCATACTTGTCCCATATATGCACATTCTTCCGGTCGCAATTAATGGAAAAATCATCTGTGTTTTCACTGTAGTGAATCCTGACTTCTGTATCGAATAAAGATGAGGCAAACCGGTTGTAAATACCTTGTGGTATCCATCGTTCACCCAGGTTAAAATCCAGTTCTTCAAATTCAATTCTTGTTGGACGGGCTTGTGTTAATGCCTTCAAACTTTCAACTGCTTCCTTATCACCGGGGTTTTCATTTACATAAGTTTGTACAGCCGCTGCTTTTTCTACCACATCTCCGCAAACCCATCGCTCGGAAATTTCATATTCCCTGTCAAGTGGATTATAATAAATCCGGCCATGTAAAGCAGTCTTCAGCTCCTCTGTAGTTATTCCACTGATCCGGGACATAAAATCCAAATCAACTTTACCTGATTTGTTGAGAGACGCCGCTAATGCTTCATCAGGATTACCGGCAGCTATTGTGTTTGTAGAAAAACTTACCGGGCGATGGAAGATATCTGCCTTATGTACAACACCGCCCACCACGCGTTCCATGTAGGGTATCTCATTTCCGACGCTATCTGTTTTTATCAGCTTTATATTGTCAGCGCTGTTCAGGTTGCCATACCGTTTTACAAAGCCGTCATACAGCCTGTTAAGTGTTGCCCGTTCTTCATTATGTTCACTTTGTAGTACTGCTTCTTTGTGGTAAAGATCAAGGTAGCTATCACGCACAGCGATATAGGCTTCCGCTCTGACTTTTTGTGAACCACTCAACTGCAAAGGATGAAACATAGCCTGTTGCTTTTCACTGTCCACTTTTCGCAGGTAACCCACAAAACCATTACCCGTTACAAGACAATCATCCCTGTAATAAGAACAAAAGCTTCCGCTGTAAAGGGAAGGTTCCGGTAAGACTGCGGATTGTGAAACAGATACATTAACTCCATTTCCATTTAGCCCGGAAAACAGGTCGCCTGCTACGCCCTGTGGTTTATTACCATTAAAAGGTTTGCCTTCGCCATTCAACGGTTTGCTATTGACAGGAAGTGGATGTGGTTGCTGATTTACAGCGCTGAATAAATTGGATTGTGCTGTGGCAATGGTCTTTTTTTTAACAGGGGATTGTTTGACGGCAGTGGAGGTAGCGCCTGCTGATGCTGTCTGCTGCGGGCTTGCCAACAAATCAAACAGGCTCAACTGCACATGCCCTGTGGATCTGCTACTGGTGTTTTGAGCAGGTGCATGACCAATCTGCTGCTTAATAGTTATTTGTTCATCGCGGGGGAGTTCCGGCTTTGGCCCGGTGAATATTTTAATTACAGGTTCATCCTTTTTTAATCCCCTGTACAACCCGATGTCTAAGCGTTCAGTCAGGTCTGATAACAACATTTTTTTCATGTCCCTTGCTATACCTTCAACACCTTCCCCGTGTTCATAAATCCAGGCAGGTCGTCCGTACAGATCAGTGTCTTTGTACAGGGAGGTATGAACGATACGGTCCAGGTTTTCAAACAGCACATTATTGGTAGTATCGTCAGCGGTGGTATAGGTTTGGCAAAACCGCTGTTCAATCTCTGAAAGACCCTGCTTTTGGCTGTTTTTTTGAAGTACGATTAAGTCACTACCAACCTGCGTACCCGCATGATCTGTAAAAAGATTATTGGGTAACCGGATGGCAGAAATCAGGTTATTGTCATGCATCAATGCCTTTCGGATGGGCTCGTTCCTTGCGCTGTTGAGCACAGCTTGCGAAGTAATAAAAGCAAGCAAGCCACCATCGCGGAGCATATCGGTTCCCTTCAGGAAAAAATAATTGTGTATGCTTCTTGCCGCCTGTACCCTGGCTGGATATTTACCACGGCAATAAGAAAGATCAAATACCGAAGTATCCCCGAACGGAATATTACTTGTTACCAGATCATAGCTGTTCTTTTCATTTTCCGGGATTTCTTCAAATCCACTTACGCGGGTATTGACATCCGGATAAATGTGTTTTAATATCTTGGCTGTAAGCAAATCTTTTTCATACGCTGAAATCTCACTGGTAGCACCAAAGGTTTTTTTAAAAGATTCAATAAAAGCACCCGAGCCTGCCGATGGTTCCAGCATCCGGTCTATTGCTATGCTTTTTTCTTTTAGTGCCGCTGCAATGGCATTGATGACAGGCGGCGGCGTATAAAAAGCTGTTAGCACAGAACCGCGCATACTATCTACATAGCTGCGGTACTGCTTTTCATCAGTGGAATTTTCCCTTAATAATTGCAGGAGTTCCTGCGTTTTTGCAAACAGCGGGTGATCTGTCTTTCTCCATTCGTTGATGTCAATAGGATTATCGGCAGGGTTTAAAACGAATTTTAAGCCGCCAAAACCACTGTATTGCATCAGCAGCAGGCGCTCGCTGGCAGTAGCATTACGCTTTTCTTTTTCAAGTTTAAAAGCAATACTAAGGGCATCAATATTGCACTGGAGATGCTGCGGTTTACTAAAGCCCATGTTCCTCAATCCAGGTTGCTATGGTTCCGGTTAATTCGGTGTAGAGCAGGTCAAAATCTGTACCGTATGCGAAGTCACCGGTGAGTTCATATTTTGCAAATACCGGTTCGCAAACCGGCAGCATTTTCAAGGCGAAGGGACGAAGTTCCTCATCCATCATAACGGTGTCGAACTCGTTACTTACCGCCTGCATTACGGTATCAAACTTTGAGAAATACAACCCATCAAACAGTACACTGTCGGCAATGGCCTGGCATTGCTCTATCCTGTTCCCTGCTTTAAACGCACTCTCATAAGTTTCGGCGGCGTATTGGGAACGTTGTTGAATGAAGACATTATCATGTGCCAGTTCCGGGAAGCTTGTATTTAGTAATTCCTGTAGTCTTAATGAGAAATAGGAAAGTTCATTTTGCTGTTCCATATAGTTTTATTTAGTCTTTAATTGTTTGAAGATGCACCTTTGATAAATAATAGCTAAGCGTTAATTAAGTGTCGTTTAAAAAACCAAGCATCTTGCTTACCTCCCGGTCTATTTTGGAAAATGCAAACCATTTTTTACCCAGATCTTTTAGCGACGCACCGATATGATAAAGCTCCATCCCGTCAAGCAGTATAAACCTATCGTGGGCGTTAGAGAATCGCTGGATTTTGATATTGGGGTACTGGCTGTTGTAGCGTTGTAAATCCAATTGCAAGTGACTGTCAAAATTTTTGGTGTAAATGGTGGCTGATACCCCGGCGCCACGCTTTCCAAGAAGGGTGAGCACTGTGTCATCCACATAGTTGTCAATAAGTATAATGGACCTTTTGGCCGAACGGATAATATCAGCCACAAAACTGTAAGCATCAAATATCTGACCGTCGTAGAAGATACCCTTATCACTTTGCAGTTTGTCGCTGTCTAATGCCTTAAACAGCTCTTCAAACTTCAGGTCTGCCTCTGATTGTTTGATCTCGATCCTTTCCAGGCGGCAAAAGAGGTTACCGTTTTGGATAATAAAGCGCCGCATTTCCACAAAAGCTTCCATTATCTGCACACTCACTTTTATGGCTGTTTGAGAGTGAAGAACGGCGGAAGCCATCGCAATCCCGGATTCGGTAAAAGCATATGGAAAATATCTGTTACCTCCATGTACTGAACTTGAGGTTCCAAATTGGAACCTCAAGTTTTCTGCCTCCTGCTGAGTTAACTGAAAACAGAATGATTCAGGAAACCTGTTGCTATTGCGCTTTACAGCTTTATTCAGGTTCTTTGTTTCAACCTGGTATAATACTGCCAGGTCGCGATCCAGTATTATTTGCCGGTCCCGCACGGTATAAATAAGACTCCTGATGTCAATTGGGTTGGTTAGCGCCATAGCTTCCGTCATTTTTTATATGATTTTCTCGTTTCAAATTCAAAGTGGGTCGCGCATTCCTCGTTCATCACGATGTATGCATTAAATGTTTTCCCAGCCTTGCTTTTCATTCCTTTCAAAAGCGATGTTCTTCCTTTGCTGACAAGTCTTTCGATGTCTTCCACGCTGATCTGAATCCCGCATACACTGCGAAACTGTATCCAGTTGCATTGTTCATCCGGGCATTTTACAATTTTATCCCTGATAATTAAATGATACTTTTTGCATTTGGGACATAATAACACCGGTAGCTGTTCCATATTTTCAGTAGTATTTAAAAGTTCATGGGTAATGCTGGTCGCATAGGCTTCCATTTCTTTTTGAAAATCGTCAGCATTCACTTCGTTATTTTCAATCTTCTGCAGGGCGATTTCCCATTCGGCAGTCATGGCAACATCCGCGATCTTTTTGTCCTTCATCAGATGGTACACCTGTAGTCCCTTTTCAGTAGGAATGAGCGCCTTTTTTTCCCGTATTATATAGCCACGCTTAAACAGGGTTTCAATAATGGCGGCTCTTGTTGCAGGCATTCCGATGCCAATACCCTGCAATGCTTTTCGCTGGTCTTCACTTTCAATTTCCTTTCCGGCATTTTCCATTGCTGATAGTAATCCGGCTTCGGTATAAAGTACCGGTGGTTTGGTTTTCCTTTCAAGCACCGCAGCATTTTTGATTTTCAGTTCATCACCTGCGTTTAGCTCAGGTAGTTCCACTGCTGCGTCCGTTTCATCGTCTGAAAAATTGCCTCTGATCACCCGCCAGCCAGGTTCCAGTACTTTGCAACCTTTCACCATGAAATCATAGTGTGAGGCCTGTAAGGTTACATCAGTAAACTCCTTAACACAGGGCTGGGATATAGCTTCCAGTAACCGCAAGGCAATCATATCATAGACAGCATTTTCCTTAGCTGATAATGCCGATGGAATTTTACCGGTAATGAGTAACCCGTGATGGTCGGTTACTTTCAGGTCATTGACAATGCGTTTATTGAAACGTCCCCATATTACTTTAGATACAGCATCTTTACATGAAGCGCTGCTTTCCAACGCCCGAACAAGGTTCGGGATTTCAGCCCACATATCTTCGGGGATATACCGGCTACCTGTTCTTGGATAAGTGATGAACTGCTTTTCATACAAGCCCTGGGCAATGTTCAGCGTTTCTTCAGCAGAAAGACCAAGCTTTTTATTGGCCTCTTTCTGTAGTCCGGTAAGATCAAACAATAAAGGTGGTTGTTCTGAAATGTTTTTATTTTCTATGGAAGAAATGGTGGCAATGCCGGCACGTAAAACGGATTTTAAAATCTCATCCGCTTTCTTCTTATCCTCCCATTTATTTTTGGAAATGCTTTTAAAATCTATGAACTCCTTTCGGTGTTCAAGTCCGATTTGCCAGAAGCGCTGAACCGAGAAGTTTTTGTTTTCCAGGCAGCGCTTACAAATCAATGCAAGTGTGGGCGACTGCACTCTTCCGAGCGAATAGATGCCGCTTCCTGCGGCAATGCTCAGCGCCTGCGAAGCGTTGATGCCTACTAACCAGTCAGCGCGGCTCCTGCATTGGGCTGCATGGTAAAGTCCATTAAAATCGCTTCCGGGTTTTAGGTTTTCAAAACCCTGCCTAATAGCTTTCTGCGTTAGTGAACTGATCCATAAACGCTCAAAAGGTTTTTTACATTTTAGATATTCGTAGATGTACCGGAATATCAGCTCACCTTCCCGTCCTGCATCGGTGGCAACAATAATGCTGTCGCATTTTTTTAGGAGTTGCTCTATAATTTTCAGTTGTTTTACTGCGCCACTATCAGCCGTATACCCCTTATCGTTTCTAATCTTGCGAACTGTAAGTATAAAGGGATCGGGAAGTATAGGCAAGTTCTCTCCCCTAAATCCGGTAACTCCATAATCTTCGGGCATTGCCGGTACTATCAAATGACCCAAAGCCCAGGTTACATAATAGCCGCCACCTGCCAGGAACCCATCTTTTTTTTCGGTGGCTCCCAGCAGGGCGGCTATCTCCCTGGCTACACCTGGCTTTTCTGCAATAACTACCTTCATGTCTTAGCGTATTATTTGCTAAATCTTTCTGCCTTTGGATTTGGCAGGTTTCTGCGTTTGTTTCTCCTGCTGTTTTTTGCTATCCGGCTCTTTTTGCCCTGACTTCAGCGGCTCTTTGATATTTTTAGTAGCCTCGTTGGTTTTGCCTTCGGAGTTTACGGCTGTCTGGGTTTTGTGTTCTTCCGTCGGTTTTACTTTTTCACGCAGCTTGTTGGGGTCGCTGAAAGAGAATTCGGTTTTAGCTGTCTCTTTGTTGAACGTCAGGTAACCTTTGTATTCTTTGCCTTCCTTATCTTTTAAATCAGGAACGTAAATAGTCTGTCCGTCCTTAAACCGCTGGTATTGATTATCATCCAACTCTTTACCCCGTATAAATCTCGGAGCATCCTTGCCCTGGTTTTGCTGTACGTTATCAGACAGGTTATTATTGAACAGGAACTCTACATAACGCTTGTCTGCATTGTACTGTACGGTAGCATTAAAAAGGTCTCCTTTTTTGGAGATCATACCTTCAATATAGAGCGGTTTACCTTCCTGCAAGACCTGCTTTTGCTGTTCATCCAGTTTTACACCTTTAATTTCATCAGGGGCTTTTATCTTATCAGTTCGCAGGGCTATCAGTTCATTAGTTAGCCTGTCAACACTGATGATGGATGGTATGGTTTCCCCGGTCTTAGAATTGGTAAGATCAACAACCCGCCCCATGTTGCCTGTTTTTAGCAGGTTGTCTTTGTCTTCCTTTGTAAACGCATGGCCGAAAAATGGAAAATTCAGTTGTGGCTCTTTTCTTATTCCATGTATAGCTACTACCGCCTGACCGTTATCGCCGGATTGCAGTGAGAGCCTTGCATCCATGCGGGTAATAGCTGTACCGAGGTTGAGGCTGATGGGTACCAGTTCATTGGTTTTATAGCCTTTTAGCAAAGGATCGAGCAGGTTCATTTTTTCGAGCCGTTCCTTACTTAATCCAAGATTGGACATCGTTTCCCAGTCTATCTGCTGCGGCGTGTAGCGGTACTCGCCATTCTGCGGTTTTGCCTGTGTTGTTGTTTCCATATTGTTTGTATTTTCTTGTTGACGACCTTTCTGCTGTGACTGCTCCTGTTTTGGTTCTGTTTTTACTTCGTATTTTGACAGAAGTTGTTCACCTTCTTTGGTTGGAGTATCAATATGTTTTTGCATTTCTGTGGCAGTGTCAACGACAATAGATACGGGTATTTTGAAAAATGAAAACCGGGTTGGATCCTTTAATTGTCGCAGAAAATTGGAAAAGAAGTTGGAGAATATATCTCCATGCTTATCCACCCGCATGAACTCACTATTGTTTTTCCCGTTGGGTTCTACTGTTTCCAGCCCGCCGTTTTTGTCAATACCTTTTACGGCCTGGATTTTCTTTTTTTCTTTATCCAGAACAAGAAGTATATCTGTTAACTGATCAGGTGATGACTGCTGCTGTACATTTTGTTCGTTCATCGTTATAATATTTTATTGTTTGCTAAAAATAGAGTGGATGCATACAGATTTTAAGAAATTGTCGCCTGTTGGCATCCCTTGTCATTTTATGGCTTTGGCTGGTTGTACAGGTTTATTGAAACTATCGCGGATAAATTGATGGACATCCGATAGTTTATAATACAGTTTACCGCTAATACTATAGTAGGGCAGCCTTCCTGATGAACGATAGCGCTGAAGGGAGCGGTTACTGATCTTCAGCATCTGGAGCAAATCCTGGTTATCCATCAGCTCTTCACCATCAACAACCTGCAACTTCTTTTGTTCAGTGATAAGATGTTCACTGAGAATATCGAAGCGCTCCATGATCCGCTCCATCCATGCAACAAATTCCATCCGGTCTATATTCATACAATTTGCTTTTGTAGCCGCAATTGAAATGCTGGTCTCTATAACCGGCAATGCGGCCGTATCTGATAGCAAAAAAACAACCTTGATAACCTCCTGTCAAGTCCAACTTTATGCTGTACCCTTTTGTACCCCTCTGGATTTGAATGGCTGAAAGGGAACAAAGGGAGTAGTATGGAAATCCTCCATAGGAGAGCATGTATGTTATCGGAGATATGCTGAATGGCTAAAGGCTGAACGAAATATTAGTATTCCCTAATTTTTTTAATGATTTGCTCCAGGGTTTCTATTGCAATTCTTTTATCTCTTTCTTCTGCAGAATATGATTTGCTTCTCATGCCATCATAAGACAGATGCTCTCTTGCCGGAGTGGACAGATAGGGTACAATTACTTTAAACACTTCGCTCATGGATTTTGCAAGCAGTATCCTTTGCTCATCGGCTGCACGTAATATTAATCCAATCTGATCGGAGGATAACAGACAAATAACCTTGTGCCTTTTTGTTAAAGGCAGGGTATTTTTTTGTAAGTCGTTACCAGACTTTCTGCTGGAAGTAATTGTTGATAAATGTTCTTCCAGGTACAACAACTCCTGGGAGAACCAGTTATTTATGAGGGTTTCAACGCTGTGGAAGTTTTTGTTATAGGCTGTATCCGGGCTTTTGTGCATTTGATTAAATGATTTATACAGAAAAAGCAACCGGCTCTTTTTTTCTTCCGTAGTCTCCCCTTTACAAATCCTCGTTTCAATATATTCAATCAAATAATTAATATATTCTCTACTATTGAAGTTTAGATAAATAAGAACCCTGTCAACCGTTGTATACCCCTGAGCTGCTTTTTGGTTAAAATCTATTTTTTCCAGTTCCGCAATAAGCTTTTTTTTGTAGCTAATATCTTTATAGCTGGTACTGTTCTCGAATTCATTGCTGCCAAGAAATCTTTTTAATTTGCTGGTAACTATTTTAAATGAATCCTTTTGCGGACTATTAATGGATATTTTGCTTTGTAGTCTCTCTAATCTTAAAGAGCATTCTTTTTGGACAAGACGGAAGTATGTTCTTGACACATATTCGTTCCTGCTCAGGTAAGCCGAAAACCGGGTTTCAATAAATGATATTAATTCCTCTAACAGTTGCAATAGTTCTGTAACGATTCTATGTGCATTACTTTTCCCGGGAGAAATATTTTCAAGATTGGAGAACGTCTGGCCCGACAGTATGGTTAGTGTAGTATGATAATTTCTGATCAATAACTCAGCTTCGGCTTTTGATTGAACGCAAAACATCTGTTTCTGAACCAGACTTCGAATCTTTAATGCTTCCTCACCAAGTCGGTCCAGGATGCGTATTTCATCCTGGTCAGAAATTTCATCAGGATAACGATTTTGGGGATTTAGCGTGAAGTTCACTAAAATGTCTAACCACTCTAATGCATATGCTTCGCTGCATTTAACGGGCGAAGTAATCCCTTGAAATCCTTTCTCTGGTTTTTTGTTGCTTAGCATAGGCTCGCAGGTTTACAGGATGTTAATCCTTCAATAACTTAATCTATAAATGAAGTTTATTACTTCGAACAATAAGAGATCAGATAGCTGATAATGCTGAATCAAAATATTGTTCAGGAATCAATTACAGAGGTTGAGGCTGGATATTTTACAGAAGCTTTTCTCATGGTGTTGAGAACAAGCCATATAGTAACGAAGTAAAATCAAAATATAGGTCTGATAATGGATATAGTGCTGTGAATTTCCCGCAGTTCTACCCGAGAGGATATAGATTCGGATTGAGAAATGCCGTTTCAAATACGGCGCAAACACAGAAAAATCTAAATACCAACGAAAAAGTATTTAAGATTTTCTGACCATTAAGTTACACCAATTCTATTTTCGGTTTATACTAAATTGTTTTGCGAAACATTTGCAAAGTATTGCAATCGGGATTATTTGGTAAAAAGAAGATTATAGTCAAACACCTCCAAAATTAATAATAACTATTAGCTGCTTTTTGAACGACCATCGAGACGTTATAATATAAAACAGTTGAGTCAGGCGCAGATGGCAGACAACAGTATCGTTTCCGGTGTGATGATCGGTAAGTATGAACGCGGCGAAGCCGTGCCTTCTATTGATGCCGCTAAAAAAATTGCGGATGCCCTGGAAGTGTCTTTAGATAATTTAGTAGGCGAAGGTTTACTGAACGGCTTTGATAAAAAAACACTCAAGCGATTCCAGGAGTTTGAACACCTCGAAGATGATAAAAAGAAAACACTCTTTGATTTAATTGATACTTACATACGTGATGCTAAAGCAAGAAAATCTTATGCGTAAATACAAAAGCCCGCCCGGGCTTTTGTATTTTACTTTATTTCTTTAGATAAAATATCGTTTGATTTATTTTAACTTCCTTTTTGCTTCTCAACTTTACTACCGTACCATCCAAATTTAAAAAAACTGTATCAACCAATTGTTTATCTATCTTGGGCGTTATCCCCTTTATACTCTCCAATTTAATACTTTTTTTATCAGCATTCAAAACCCACACCCCCTTTGAGTATTTTAAAGCAGGCCCCCCTTCACTATATTCAAATGTGGAGTCTTTATAAATTATCAATTTGCTTGGAGAAAAAAGATGATCTTGTGGTGCCTCCAATTCTTTCCCATATAAACTTGTGAGTATCTTTAATTTATTACTACAAGAATACGACAGTAAAACCACTGCCAAGAAAAGCACCTTTCTTTTTCTAATGTGATACATAATTACTAAAGGTTGTTGATTTCACATCTATATATCGTTTAATACCATCATTACCCAAGTTAGGAATATAAGTTATACCAGATGTCAACTGATGAGCAATATTTATTGTATGTAATGTGGAGTTTTGATTCAATGACATTGAAGGCAATGTCTTATATGCCGAATTCAATCCTCGGATATAACTGTCTGTTATATTAGAAAGCGAACTTACTCCAGTGGATTTCGAATTAATGACAAACTGCCTTCTATACGCATTGATCTCATCAGTCATATCATGTAGAAAACCTCTATCAATTCCTGTAGTTCTATTGAAATCTGTTTCGCCTTTTTCAAATTGGTACGCATGTGTAGCTTCATGTGCGAACCCTGCAATCCCGTAAGATTGCGAAATATTTATATCAATTGCTTTAGTTTGAGTATTATAACTCGTAAAACCGTCTGTGCCCCCAGGAGATGGAGTATATTGACTGTTAATATGATATTCCTGTGTAGAAGCACCTAATCCATGTATATCCGAAACTAATCCTGCCACTTCATTCTGTTGCTCATTAATAGCAGCTACCTTCCCTTCTAATTTTTCTGTACTTTTTCCTTTTGCTTGTCTTTTTTCAATTTTCCTTTCTAAGCGCTCTCTTCTATTAGCCAAGCTTTGATATATATATCCTGCTCTGTCTAATAAGTCATCCTTCATTTTCGTATCACCAGTAAAAAACCTTCCATCAGGATCTATTAATACAATTTTTTCCTTTGTTGGTATTCCCGCTCCCCATCCTTTACACCGCCCCTGCCTGGTGTTGTCACCAGCAGGATAATCAGCATTAGCTACTAAATTTTCCTATATTAGTCGTATGAACCTTCACTGTGCAACTGAATATCCACAGTTCTTTACGGCTTCTATACACAATTGGCTGCCACTACTACTTGAAGATAAATATAAAAATATCATTACAGGAAGCCTTCACTTTCTTGTTCAGCATAAAAGAATTGAGCTGAATACTTTTGTCATTATGAATAACCATGTTCACCTCATTTGGCAACCCCTTCCCGGTCATACCCTCAAATCCATTCAACTGAGCTTTATGAAATTTACTGCACAACAACTAAAGTTTGCCTATAGCAATGATAAGAATTCTTTAATTGAACAGTGCAAGGTAAATAAAGCCGACCGTGAATACCAGGTATGGAAACGAAAACCGCTGAGTATCGAATTGCGTTCTGAATCGGTTTTTGTTCAAAAATTAGAATACATACATTATAATCCTGTTAAGGCCGGGCTTTGCAATTTTCCTGAAGAATATCATTACTCTTCTGCTTTATTTTATGAAAAAGGTATTGACCATTTCAATATGCTTTCTTATTAGTTGACATAAAAGCTCATTCAGCAAGGCGGGATTACACAGGCGGTCTTTGATAAAAGTAAATGCTCGTCTTCTGTTGTTGGTACGCCTCCCGCATCACCTGCCCTGCATACACAACAACGGCGCAGCAGTGGAACACCAACGCGGGCAAAAAAGGAGGCACTCATTTTTTTATGCCTTTGGGTATAAAATTTAAATCGGTAGGGATTCCAGTTGAGTCTAAAATGATCTTATACCCAAAGACCTCATTGGCCACCCTTTTTGTAGAGGGGTACCCTTTTGAAGGAGCTACTAGTTTGAGGAGAATATTATGATCTTTAATGGACACATCTAAAATTACCCTTTTCCCCTTATATATTTCTTTTATTTCCCCATCTTTTTCCACTTCTACAATATCTGGACTTCCACTGGTTATATAGCTGTAGTAATACCACTTAAGGGTAATGTCATTAGTTTGTATTTCTTTTCTTACAAGTTTCGTATTCTTAAAACCACATCCTAAAAAGATACTGATAACAGGAATAATGAGTAATACTTTCATGTAAATATATATTAGGGGTTTTTTCCAAAATAGCCGTAATAAATGCTTGTTCCAGAATAAGTATGCTCTCCATAAAAGGGCCACCCATTATTGTAGCCATTACCGTTATTTTGATGTTGATTGTAAGCGCCAACTGCCGGCATAACTGACATGTAAAAAACGGCAGGTGGTACTATAGCTTGTGTTGCTGTAACTCTGTTTATTGATCGCATATTTTTGCCAAACAAAATATTTCCTAAAGTCCTAGCTGTAGTTATCTTGCCGCCAAATGACACAGCCGTATAATAATCAGGATATTTAGTTTTGATATCAAGAACACCACCATTTTTTGATAGAATGGCCAATAATGCTAAAGATTTTTCGGTAGATTGCAATGAAGCTGCAGTTAGTGCCCACCAAGTAGATAGCATTGATACTTGTCTGCTTCCATTAGGTAAGTTTTTCAAATTGAATGTTAGACCTGTTGCAGGTCCTGAAAAAGTACCATCCTCATCATTAGTTACCATAAAGTCCCATGGATTTTGAGTCTGGCCAATTATTTCTCCTGTTCTATTACCATCTGCCCCTCTTACATAAATATTATTATCATTATCAGCTTTTGCATCTTCCACAGTATAGGAGCCGTCTTTGTTCCTTCTGACGTCAGTACTTGCTATGTCATGAGGCTCAAAATTATCATTTGGTCTGAATTTAGGTTGATCTTTGTCTTTCTCTAAGCCAAATCTCCAAGGATTATGATCGTCATTGTATTCAACTTTATTCTTATCCAAAGGATCTCTGCCTATTGCATTAGCGTTCAACATTCCATTTGGGTCAACGAACTTAATGGGGTTGTTAAACCCATAGTTGTAGGGTGACCACCGTCCCGATAGCTGAGCTAACGGATCCACTACATGCCATCTTCCAATCTGTGGATCATACATCCTCGCCCCATAATCCAACCACTCCAATCCACTACCATCGCTAAACTCCTTCCTTTGCTCTTCCTTGCCGTTGTACTTGTATTTATTCTCAGGACTTCCGAACGCTAATGCCTTGGAGCTTATCCCCGCCATAGTAAGCCCGAATGGATAATAATGCGTTTCCTCCAGTATGGCTCCCCTGGTATGTATCACCTGTAAATTATCAAAGAACACTTCAACCTGGCTTTGGTTGCTGACATAAATATACACATATCCATTTTTAGGTGCAACCTTTTGTTGCAGATGGTGCGATTTAACCTCACCGTTGTTCTCTACAGGATCGAACCCACTGGCTTCACTTTTAAACTGCTCATCAAAAAAGATATAGTTGATAAATGCTCTTGGCTTAGATGAACTCTTGGGTATATTAGCAAGTTGACCGTTAAACAGCGCCGCAATACCATCGGTGGTATTTGTGATTGCATCGAGTTGTATATCAGTAACACCACCATGCGACACAGCAGCAGTACCGCCTGTTGGCCCCCCGAGCAAACCTGCAAGAATGCTGAGTGTTGTAATGTCTTTGTTATTGGTAGTACCATCGTCTACATTAGTGAAATAATAGCTCTTTCCAAAAATATCTATCTTATCGCCTGCCATTACCTTTAAGGTTATGCCCAAACCAGTTACACCCTCAGAGGTAGTGGCTTTGAGCTTATAGAGCTTAGCACTGGTAGCAGTACTAACGCTATAGGGGTTCGGGTTCACCTGTGGATCGGTTTCAAAATCACCTCCATTCTTATTTTTATAGGATTGGGTATTTATTCCGGTTGCTTCTGCATTATCAACCACATTGGTACTGTTGATGGTGTAAAAATCTTTCTCTTTAAATATCGCATTAGGGCTGCTATCTGTATTGATATCTCCTTCCAGTGTGGCTGCAGGGTAAATATCCTGCTTGATTTCCTCGGTAAGCACCATCCGTACATTGCCTAAATGATCTTTGATGAAATAATCATATTCAAAGCCAGATGGGGTTGGGGTAGCGGAAACGCTACTGAATAAGGGTCTTATCCGGCCTTCTTCATGGGCTGCGAGCTGCAGCTTGTCGCTATAACCCTGGGCTGTATTCAAAGTGCCATTGCTGTATACTTTACTTTCGTACACAAAGCCGCCTGTATAATACACAGTGGTGGTGGTAATGTCTGTAGGGTAAGGTGTGCCGTTATAGGTAACCGTGGCGCCGGTTTCTATTGTTTGCTTTTTGATCTTGTTGCCTGTAGCATCATAGGTATAGGTGATGGTACCCTTACCTGTTATAGCAATGGTTTGTGGCAGATTCAGGTAATTGTACGTGATGCTGCTGATATCTTTGTTCAGATCGGCGGTCAGGTTGCCATTTACATCGTAGCTGTAATCATTCGCAGAGCCACTGCTGCCGTCTTTAAAATCCCCCAGCTTATGGTCAGGGGTTATTGCATCCACCACTTTCAGCAGCTTATTGCTGTTACTGTTATAGGTATAAGTCAACTGGTCTATAGGAATGGATGTATTGAGCTTAAGCCCATTCTGCGCCATGGCTTTGATGTTCCCATTAGCATCATAGGTTAAACCGCTTACTGAGAAATCTACATTGGCACTGTTGTCGAATGTAGCGCTCTCTCCCGAGCCTGATGCGTATTGGGTGAACGCTGCTGCCGTAAGGCGGTTGACCGCATCGTAATTGAAATCGTATTTTCTCTTTTCCTGGTCGCCCTCGCTCTTCCAGAGCATACCGGCTATGTTACCGTTGTATACAGGGGCAAACGTACCATAGCTGGCATTTTTGTCATAGCCCAGTTCCATGGCAAAATACTGGTTGGCATTGGCATTACTCATATACGCCTTGTTCACATTCAGCAACCAGCCCCGGATATTGTATTCATACGCCTGTTCCTGCAAGGGTTGACGAGGACTATAATAAGTGTTGGTAGAAGGGTTCTTTTTGCTGCCAACTGTTTTTTTCTTTAGCTGCCCGAGGGCATCGTAGCTGTTGCTTGCAATGGTATTTTCACCTGTGCTGTTTATATTCTTTTTTATATTCAATAACCGGCCCAGGTCATCGTATTCCATTTTGGTGATCACCAGGTAGTTTTGAGGATTGGTACTTTTTTTCTCATGCCGCAGCACGGTTTGCAGCAACTGCCCAGAAAAACTATACTGATTGGTGGTGATGTCTATACCTCCCGTTTGATTATAGTTTTTTGTTTGAATGACCCTGCCCTTATCATCATAGAAGTTTACCGTAAGCAGGCCTGGACCTGTTTTATCCCACATGCCAGTGGGCAGTCCACGGGTTTGGGTAGACTGGGTAAGAGACTGGGGGTAGGGAAAGCTGGAGGAGGCAGGGGGAAAATAGCTATCGTAGCTGTTGTCCTTGCTGCCAAACAATGTGGCTTCGTATAATCCCGTCCAGCTATAGTCATCATAATAGGTTACTGTTAAAATGTCTAACTGGGTCAGATCAATAAATGTGGGAACATGGCTTACATCTTTGCTCTTCACCGTACCCCCTGAATTGATCGCCGGTTCTAATGTAGTTTCAAAATTATCGGCAGTTACACTTTCAAATCCGGGGTTGAATGTTATGCTGGTCACGGCCTTGTATTCCGATATGGAAGTTACACGGCTATTTACCGCAATATCTATTGGTAATCCTGAAGACTCGGCTGAACCATTTTCAGCCGCCTGGTTTACCGCGGTTTGCAGATCGTAGAAAGAGTTGTTGCTGCTATAGAAAGCCGTAACTGCAGGCCTGTTCAATGCATCATAAAGATGCATGAGCCATTTGCCCTGAATCGCCAGGTTAAGGTCTTGTGTAAACACCAGCCTGTCACGGCCGTCATAGATCATGTATGTCTCCCCTGCACCGGGTATTTTTTTGATGATCATGCGGTTGCGTTGATCATATTCATAACGGAAGCACTGCTCCTTTAAGATGTCTCCGTTTAATGCATTGATGTTCCAGCTATTTTCTATTAACAGTTCCACACCCCGGGGCTGTACCACGCAGCGCAGGTTGTTCAGGTCATCATAAATGTAATAAGTGCACAGCCACCCGTCGTGGTTCTTACCCGCGCCATCATCGGCTGCTGCCGTAAGCTGTACTTTCTTTAAGACTACTTTGCCTTCCTTGTCTTTAAACTCAACAACCTGATTGTTCTGCTCGTCAACACTAATGGTTTTATACAGCTCCCCTGCCGGGTAAGCGCCCGGGCTGGTATAAGAACTCAAGCTGCCAAAGGATCCGATGGCAACATTCCATATCCGCACCGCATCAATTGCCGTATTGGCATAGTATTTTGTTTTGATAGATTTACGGTCTGCCTCCTGCATTTGGCCGGTGGTACCCGCCCAACTGTTGCCCGGTGCAAAAACCTCGGTTACGCGGTTCAGTGGTGAAGCCTCAAAGCGGGTCTCTCCATAATAAAAGGTTTCTCCCTGCCCGGCTATGGGTGAGCCGGAACCTCCATAAAATGTAGCCTGCTGGGCAAAGGGATCCAGCTTGAAGCTGCCGTCATTCTTTGTAACACCGGTAGCAGTGGAGGGAGTGGGCAGGTATTTGAAAGGCTCTCTTCCAAAGCCATCGTATTCTGTCATGCTCACCAGGTCAACAGCGTTGGCACCAGATGGTGGGTTGGATGGATCAGTGGCAAAGGAACCCTGCTTTACCACCGTCTGCAGCGGACGACCCAAACCGTCAAAATATTGGGTGGTCTGCTGCACATCCCGCAAAGAACGGTTTATTAAGGTATTGGGGTTTTGTTCAGGCGCCTTTGCATCCCATATACGAATGAAGCTTTTTTGGGTGTTATTATAATTGTCAGGAATGGTACGCGGAAGTTGGGCTATAACCGTATCTATGCAAAATATTACAAGGCATAAGATCAGGGGTAGTATTATTTTTCTGGATGTATGCATATATAAAGTAGTTAGAATAAAGATTAATGAGTGCGGTTTTAATGATCCGGTACCTGCATCGCCAGTATATTGCCCATTACCGATCCGTTTACTGCCATTGAAGGTTTTAGTACGGCGAATAATCTCCCGGTTTCACTAATCACAAATAAGTATCCGCCTCCCTTTATATCGTGGTCAAAATGCCGGTTTTCGTTTTTGTTCGTCACCCACCGGAGCAAAGGATGTTGTGCACTTCCGCTGGATTTTTTGCCAGCGGAAAACCGGGAAACCTGGTAGTTTCCGGATAAGCCCTGCCACCGCATTGTATCAACAGCTTTGGAAGAAGGGGCTAAATCATTTATGGGAATAACAATAACCGCAAGCCTTTCCTGATATTTTCGCTGCAGGTCCTCAAGCTGCACGAGCAGTTGTGAATCGGGGTTGTATGCATCGCACACCGCCACCAAAACCTTTTTGCCCTGAAAGACAACCATGTTAATAGAGCGGCTTGAATCTCTTACCGGAACAGACAACTGGTATAAAGAGCTGGCCTCCTGCCCTAAAAGAAGCGAAGCAGGATACAAGTATAGGAAAACATAAAAAAGGAGTTTCATTGTTTATATCTGTTTTAAGTTTTAATGTATTTAATATGCAGTAACAGTAGTAATGGCAGTATTTAACAGCACATTGGTAGCGCTGAAATCCGTGTCGGGTATTGCCTGCACATAACTGTTGATACTATAGTACTCTGATTCTCCGTTAACTTTCATTGTTACATTGTAGACACCTGTGGGTATTGTGCCCGCCGTAGTGGGTGTGGTTTTTTTCGGAAGCGAAAAAGTGTACAGGATGCCCGTCAGGGTATTGGTCAACTTGAGGGTTATCGTTTTGGGCATCTGGTTGGTGTAAACAATATCCGTCGTCGGAGGTATTGGAGGCAGGCAGGTGCCGTTGGCATTGGCATACAACTGTCCGGCAGACGCTGTTTGTGAGATTGCCTGGGTATTGGCATCCGCCTGTGAAATAAAGGAAGTGTAAATGTTAGGGGCAACCACATAAACCACCGTGGACGGTGTGTTATTTGGAGGACAGTCATTACGGGTATAATTTACATTTTGCGTGGTATTTTGATATACCCCCGCATAGATTGTCATCGCATCAGTAATACTTACATTGATGTAAGTTACAATGCTCCCTGTCTTTACCTGACCGTTCAAACTAAACTTAAGATTATCACCGGACTTGACCTCTATTTCAATATCGTAGGTTCCCCAATATACGTTATTAGTGTAACTGGCACCAGAAGCTATTGTTTTATTAATGAAACCGAAATGAGAACTTACCTCGTTAGCTGTAAAGTTTACATAAAAGGTCTGCTGTCCCTGCTCACCTGAGTTTTTGAGCGTTACAGCTATAGGAATACGCTGGCAGGTTCCATTGGTATTAGCATATGCCTGCCCGTTTGCATCCACATCGTTCTGAGCCAACAGATCAGCAGCTTCCTGGCTTATTGTTGAGTTGTAGCTATTGGCCGCAACAGTATATATTACCGAAGAGCCATTATAACCTGCTCCACAATCACGAGCGAAGCTGCCGCTCTTCTCTTCATTATAGTAATAAGTCAGACAGTCCTCGGGCTGACCTGCATAATTGTAACATAACTTTTTGAGAACATTTTTACTCTGGTCTTTTACAAGTGCAAGCCTGCCAAAACCGTCATATTCATAATAAGTAATACGGTTGCTGGCGTCACACTGGCTGGTCATGCCAATCAAAGGTTCATAGGTGTAGGTGGTCATCTGGGCAGTGACAGGATAAAGGCGGAGCTCATCAATGCTTCCGCTTCCGCTGATAGTGGCGACATTTTGACCGCTGACCTTATGCTCATAATACTTCCAGCCATTTACCGTTCTGCCGCTGATGGGATAACCACTTATAGTTCCTGCAATGCTGAGTGCAGATAAACTTGTTGGTCTCCAGTAAGAAATAATATAAGTTGTTGCACTGTTGACTGATCTGGTAATGTAGCCTGAAGAAATATCATACGCTTTTTTTCCGGTAGGTGCTAATAGCTCCCTAAATGGAGTGCCACTAAAAGTCCAGTTACCTTTGCCATCCGACTCGAACGAGGTATAGGCAATGTCTGATTGGGAGGCGTTGGTTGCTTCAGCAACTAAATATCTTGAGTGATAGTCCCAAATAAATGAATGTGATATGTCATTGACTTTATGTTGTTCGTTGGGATTGCCCGCGTCATCATACGAGTCTATAATCAAATTCGCGTGATACTTACTATCTGGTGAAAAACCTGTAGAACTTCCGGCCGGAGGTAAAATGCCAGTGGATCTGTTGCTAAATTTAAAATTGGTCATTGGAATTTTCCCTGGATTTTCCATATCCATTACTTCATCAATTTGCCCTTTACCTGATTCCTTGTATTTCACAATCTGACCAGATAATATGTACTTTGTTCCATTAGTTTCATTATACTTCACCCTTTCGATAGGAAACTTTAGTAAGTTATTGTTTTTCATATCATCAAGAAAAATAGTCCCCGCAGGAAAGTCTTCCGGATACAATGCCATACTACTCACAGGAACACCATTACTGCCCGTAGTCGTATGCCTTACAAGATATCCACTACCATTATAGTGATAATCGTGTACTACCGTATTTGAAACTCCTCCTGAAAGACTATACGTCGTCTCCTCAACTTGCTTTGGAAGAAACGGATAATAATATTTTTTGAATGATTGTACTATTCCTCCGGTCATGTGCGCTCCTGCAATATGAAAATCGGGGAAATCTGACGAACTGGTAAATAAGTTTGTTTTAGTTTCTTTAATAAGTACCGGGTCGTCATTTTCGTCATATTTAAAATATCTTACGCTTTTCTGAATACCACGCTCAAAGGATTTATCGTTAAAATAAATGCCTACATAACTATTATGTAGATGCTTATTTGTAATGCCATCAAATAATGTTGGATCGAGTTTAATCGTGTTGTAGCTATTTTCATCTGGATTTGAAATATAGTCTGTAAACAGGTAGTTAGTATAACCATTTTCCACCATTTTTTCGGTAACTTCCGAGTACTGTATATAATGTTCATTACCTGAATATGTATTGTTGAAACTAGTACTTCTTATTCTTAAGTGCTTGGTTGTAGCTGTGCCAGGGACAACATTCTCCCAATAAAATAAATATCGAGGCCACTGCAACAAAACACCACTTGAAATATTACCAGCAGGATAATCTTTTTTGTATATAAATTCCCTCACATTACTGACCTTAATTCCATCATATTCTTCTATTCTTGCAATTCTCGCTCCTCCAGTATTGCCTGATACCTCATAAAGATTGGGCAAAAAATTAAAGTCGTTCTTTCGTTCTAATCGCCAATGATATTCATGCGCTTGGTAATCAAACTTTGAATATCCCGAAGTAGGATATGTGATCTGCTCAAGCATTGCTGTCTTGCACTTTGTAGTATCTGGATCGCGCTTATTATCTGTTATGGTCTCGTCACCATTAACACTATAATCGATTTGTGGAATAACCGCCTGATAAGTATTATTACTACCATTCCAAAATCCCCAATGATCGATGGAGCCGGTTAATGGAGAGGGTAGATTAGAAGTATTGTAATAATTAAAAGTAAAAGGTGCTTTTCCAGATTCAGTAAGAGAAGTTAAAAATAGTCTACTCTCAGTTCCGCCTAAATACGCATAATCAAATTGAAATTCTTTTCGCGTATTCAATTTATAGTCCCTAATTGCTATCTTCTTAATACGTAAATTATATTGATTGAAATCATTATTAACATTATCGGGGTCCTGATAAAATTTGTTCTCATTTTGTACATAATCAAATTTTATAGAAGCCCTGTTGTTCACGAGAATTTCTTCAAGATAAATCGTTTTGGTAACTGATTTCGAGGTTGTAACTGAAGCACTACTGCCCGCCACGTACGCGCCACCAGCATAAGCGTACTCATCCGCTCGGGAATTCCTTATGTGGTTAACGTTAAATAAATAGTGAAAACCATCATTGGGCCCATTTTCCTGATGTAAATCTGAATTAAATGGCTTGTATTTATACTCAACAATTTGCCCATTGGGAGCAGTAATTTTCTTTAAATGCCAAGAGTTAATAACGGGATTAAATACTTCATTTGAGGGATATAGATTAAAAGCTACTTCCAAAAAAGAAGTATTACCACCGAAATCGTATTTATATCCGTCATCGGTAATAATAGAAATAGAAGAGTTCTCAACTTCGCTTGTAGCGATGTCCCGCATCAATTGAATTCCGACTCCGGAAAGGTCAATCTTGAAGGGTTTATTGCCAATTGTTCGAACTTCTCCATTGTTTTCTATATAAAATTTGCCACTTAAACCGGGAACATTAAAACTAAAAAGATCTGGTTCAGCTTCACATGTGCCAATATTCCAATATAAATTTTGGGAAACACTTCCTGCAGACAAATTAAATATGTTTGACTTACTAGTTGTTTTTATTGCTAAATTGTTCTTAATTCCATACAACAATCCATTAAGCTGATAATACCCACCGATATCTTGAAAATTATATGAATCATCAGGAACACCATTAACAACTCTCGTAATAGCTCCTCCTGCGTTTAATGACCACCCAAGCCCCACAATACCTTCTCTTTGATTTGGCATAAAACCAGGTGAATTGTATGCAATGTAGACGGGGATATTAAAATTATTATCATTATATGAATATATGGGAATATCAACCCAAATCTGTCCGGTAGATAAGCTTACCTTGTGCCCTCCGTATTTTGTAAAACTAAATGCCTGAGGAGACATAAGATTTCCACCAAAATTGAAATCTTGCTTCTGCAAGACTTCGTGTCCTGTCTGGTTATATCCTTTGGTTAGACTGAAGAACATACAGATCCACAGCAACCTTTTTCCACTGTGAAAAAATGTATTCATGAAGATTTTTGATTGTTTTTTTTTGATAAAAAATATCATCTCTTTTTAATTTATTTCTTTTTACATTGCATTCAATGCACCGCAATACCTTATTGAATTTAATTTTTTTAAAATCCGGCTAATGCTCTCTGATATAACACTGCTTTTGCTATTTTCTCAGCTGCCTGATCTCCATTTCCAGTTTGGCCTGCCTTTCAATCATTGATTCATTCTCCTTTTTCAGATCAATAACATATAAAGTCAGCTCTTCAATTTTCTTAAGTAATAAAGCCTGGTTTTCACCCAGGTCCAGACCATTCTGTTCTACTTCGGTGGCAGAGGGGATATCCGGCAGATGCTGGTGCTCCTTTATAAATTGTTCAACTTCGGCTAATGAGGGCAGCCTGTATTTCTGATCAAACACGTAGTCCGGCCAAGCCGACTGATCCACTTTGATTTTTCTTGTGCGTATACCCGTTTCTACGAATAACCGGTAGCCGGGATCTGAGGTGTTAAGTGTTCCTATCCCTACTTTCCCCTCTCCACGAAAAATAGCCACATCTATGGCATCCACCCCTCCGTTATAGCTTTGGATCCTGACATCACCTCTCACATCGCGGTTCAAATAAATTACTCCTCCTTCCTTTGCATTGATTACTATATGCCCTGCATTGTTTCGTATTCCAGCCTGTGTAGGATCAAACGTGGCGGCTTCATTAAGATAAAAGCGATGAATGCCTGTAAGCATCACAACATTTCCCAGTATATCTAATTTTTTGGATGGGGCATTGGTACCTATCCCAATGTTACCGTTATTGAGGATGCTGAGATAATTAGCAGCGGATTTTTTTATGTTAAGATAGAAGCTGGTGCCAACATCCAGATCTGTATTTTCTGTGAGCGTCCCCCCAAATTTTGCCTGGTTACCGGATTGCGTTAACCCGTTTGCAACCGTAGTTATTTGAGCAACTGAAAATTTAACTGCACCTGTTAACAACAGGCATATCATGACTTGTTTTATAAAAGGTTTCATAAGAAGCAAAAATTGGTTTAATAAATCCATTGTTTTTGTATGATTGAAAAAAGAGCTATTATAAGTCAGACTAAATCACCCCTGTTGCTGTCACCGATTTTTTTCTTTACTTTTCTTTTTCAAGCCGTTCTACTTTTTTGTTCAACTCGATAATGTAAAGAGTTAGCTCCTCAATTTTTTTAAGCAATAACGCCTGGTTATCACCCAAATCCAAGCCGTTTTCTTCTACTTCAACGGCGGAAGGAATGTCGGGCAGATGTCCGTTGGATTTAATAAAGTCTTCAACTTCCCACAGGCCGGGCAACCTGTATTGAGGAGAGAAAACATAATCAGGCCAGCCGGATGCTATTACTTTTATTTTTTGAGAAAAAATATTGCCATTCACCGCAAGCTTAGCCTGCGGACTTGATGTACCAATGCCCACATTACCACTGGTCGCATCTATTTTCATCACTTCCCTTTCGCCAGATGAAGAATTTGTTACCCAGCTAAAATAGCCACCCCAGTTATCCAATTTGGTTTTCAGATATCCGGCTCCACCGCTTGCTCCGGCTATTATTTGGGCATTTGAATAATTATTATCAGTAGGAAATCCTGAAATATCAATGATGAAGGAAGAACCGGAGGCAGATGAAGAAAACCTTCCATTACCCGTTACTTCCAATTTAGCTCTCGGCGTTGTTGTTCCAATACCCACATTGCCGGAAGAAGGAAAAGTATTCGTTTGTGCTGATACTCCAGCTGATATACAGAAAATAACAGAAAGCAGGATTATATTTCTGATAGATTGGCGTTGTAAAACTTTCATGTTTTTACTATTTAAAATTTAATCATTTGGTTGTTAAAAATTATATCCCACTCTCCACACAAAAGCCGGTGTAGGCGGTATATGTTGTTTGTGTAAAAAATCATACTGCACCTGCATGGATCCCACTATCTTCTTGCCCTTCTTCAATGGAGAGCTCATACTGTACTTTTTGCTGATGCCTGCCAATGCGCTTTTGTTCCAGTTGCTATAATTTTTAAATACCGCCAGACTTTCTACCGTTCGGTTGTAGTTCATCTCAGCGCCAGAGGTTAACCACAGGCTGCTGATTAATTTACTGTTGCTGCCAAACAGGTTGGGCACCTTCCATTCTACAAAGGCACGCATGCCAGCACCCTGCCCGGTGATTTTGATATGTTTCCAGCTTTGGCCCCAACCCATTTTCCCAGCCAGTCCAATTCCAATATTTGTTTTGTCATTTGCCTTGTAGGCGGCTGTTACCGCTATATCGGTAGTGGTAGGCCAGTAGTTATTGGAGCGCTGTGTCTGAAAATTGGTTCCAAGTTGAATTCGTTTCCAGAGAGACTTTGTTTTATTGGAGTTCGGTGTAAAGTGCTCCGGCATTACCATATCGCTGCTGCCGCTGCTACCATTGCCCAACTGGTTAAGCTTGTCTTTTATTTTTGACAACTCACCCTGCGCCTGTTGCATCTGCTGTTGCAGGTATTGGTCGGGGTTAGCATTAGCTCCACTAGTTGCAGGTATTCCTACCCGTTGCTGCAATACCTGCTGTACATTCGCCCTTGTTTGCAATCCTGCTAATGCCTGTGGTGTGCCGTAGTTTTCCGGCGTGGGGAAAAGTTGAGCCAGCATGGAATATTTTTGCATAAACTTTTTAAAAGCTGGCAAAGTTTGAAGCGTAGCCAATACTTTTTTAAACAGTTTATCAGGATCATTCAAAGTTTCTTTATATTCCTGTACCTGTCTGCCGTAGTAGTATACGTCCTGCTGGTATTTGCCGAGATGTTTGGTAATGCTTTTAGGCAGGTTGGTATAGCTGCTCAACAGTGTTTTGAGTTGCTCCTGGCGTTGCTGCACATAGTGTTTTATCTCATCTGCCTGCTGCAATTTGTTTTGCAGTTGCTTTACCTGCTGCAGGGAACTGCCGAGCTTTTGCTGAATATCTTTTGATTTGGAGACAATGTTCTTTGCATCTTTTAAAAAGCCAAGAGAACCTTGCAGGGAGTCTAAGTAAGGAAGGTATTGACCGCTAAAGGCTTTATCCATTTTGCCGTTGGTGGCAGCCAGCTTTTGGGAGAGCTGCTCGTAGGTTTTTTTAGTATCGCCAAACAGCTCAGCCGGTTTTGCTGAATCTAATTTTGCCAGTTTCCTGCGGATCTTTTCTTCCTGTTTGGATAAGCTGTTTAAATATTTTTCGGACTGGCGGGTGAGTTGTTTATCTAAGCCGCTGATTTTTTTATCAACACTGCTGAGGTATTTACCTGGTATTTGAACAAGGCTGTCGGAACCAACATGCTGTGCGTGTACACTAATGATTAGCATAACCAATATGAAGGTTAAGATAGATTTCATTGCAGCCAGGGTTGTTAGGGTTGTACATAATTGTACTGCACAAACATCGCCGAAAACCCGACATAACAAAATAACATCCGTCAATATTCAATCTATTTTCCGGAATGGAAAAGTTGAATCTATTGATAATTAATGCGTTTAATTTTTTGCTACCGTTTAAAAACATTAAAAAAACGTTGTTTTAACGGTAGCGGGTACCCGTTGTTTAACAATAAAAAAATACCGTTTAAAAACGGTATAAAAAACGTTGTTTTGTTTTTGGTGATTTCAAAATACAAACCTATGCACCCAACAACTAACGCCAATGATTAACGAATTCAAACCTACCGCTCATTTTCCGAAACCTCGGTTTTCCTTACCGGCATTCAGATAAAACCGAAAAAAGGATCCTTGAGTTTGCATGCTTCATAGGTATTATTAAAATAGCCAGGAGGATTGTTACACGCGAAATCATGGGTGAAGAAGGAGGGAAAAGCCAGGTTGGGACAGAATTAAACTACCAATCTTGCTCTCCGCCTAATATCAGCGATAATATCTTTACCGTTTTTGCACCCGACATCGGACACCGAAAAAATATTTATGATTGCATCCAACTACCTGTCACAGTACCACTGGCATTTCTGTATTTTGCTTTTACGGTATTGTTTGGTGTCCGTCTGTAACATGAGTCAAGATGGTCTGGAATCTATACTTTTTGCATAATCTGCTGGTTAATGCAGAAACAAAAGCCTTGGATAAATGGGTTTGTCTTTTCACCGGAGAAGCAAATAATTTAATCCGGGCAATTAGTGAAGCGATTGCAGGTGAGGAAATATAAAGCACTTTTTATATATTGGATTTTAATCCAGGTTTGCAGCAGTCAATCCTTCCGGAATGGCATCCTGGCTCTTATTTGTATTCCCTAAGGTTAAAAATGCCCTTTGAATATTTGAATAAAAATCATAAAACAGCTAAATAAAATTTTTAAAGCCGGCATTATAAAACTAACTTGCCTAACTTTCCCAAGGGTTTAGGGTTGAAACTAATAAGGGGTCTGTTTTTACGGTGCCCCTTTTCTTTTGGCGATTTTCGCAATATGATCGCTACAGAAAACATTATAGACAGAGAGTGATATTGTAAAGATGTAAATCTGTCGACCGGCTTCAAAACAAAAGATGGATTTATAACAATTTTGAAGCTGCATGTAGAATCGCACTTGAAGATATAGCGCGGCCACAATTCACTGAATGCATTAGAGGGGTATTACTATAACCATGTACTACTAAAAGAAACTTTAAATGAAAAAATTTGACATCATACCTGGTAAGGATCCGGAATCTGGGCTAATAGATGTTATGCATATTGAATCGCCGCATTGTCACATACTTATTAGTGACCTAAACATAAATGATGCGCATAAGGGTGATACCGAATGTCCAGTAAAAATTTATGATTTTGTAGATGCTGAAAATGATGGGCATTACTATTGGGTGGAGATCATGATCCTTGAGATGTTTGAAAGCGGGGATTACAATCAGGTAATGGAGGACTGCTGGAAATGGTGGGTAGCGATGCAGATTAAAAAGCGAAATACGGGAAACTTTTCAGAAGATTAAAGCATACATTACAACTTACTCCCGCTCTAAATCTCCACTCATATAATACAGCATATTCTGTATATGAAAATTTGGTTGAATAACTTATCCTTTTTTTCATGATACCTGGCAGTAATGAACTTCACAATCATGGGTGTTATGATTTTACCTTTGCTTCATTACAACAACGATGGAGAAGCCAGGTTTAAATTACAAATTTTTATTGTTTACACATACCCGGTATTCTTTGTAAATCTTTTTACCCAGGTTGGAAAAGCGACAACTGAATTTTTTGAAGCAGGTTTTAGAAAAATAAAAGTTTATTTATTATCTTGTCAACGGTGTTTTTCATAGGTTAGCAAAAGCCCCGGGCATTCTTGTCCGGGGCTTATAGTTAAATTGACAAGGTTATAACGGCTTATCCGGCATAAAATCTTTTGGGGAACATTTAAACAATTTGGCTAATTCATTTATGTGCTGAGCGTTGTATTTTGCTCTCTGGAAAGGGCTTTCAACATGACTTATGAAACCGGGAGAGACATTTAAATGTATAGCAACATCATCCTGCTGCAAATCATCTTTTTGCCTTCTGTGTTTGACCTGCTCTATAATATAAAGGTCAATTTTTGACTTAATAATCTTCCTTGCCATTTGATATGTGCAAGGACGTAAAAGAAATTACTTATCTTCAATACACTGGTATAGGGAAATATCTTATATTGCAGTTAGAAATTTGCGAATCCTTCATAAGGAAACTTATCTGAAGCTTTCGCTTTAAGTCTCGACTTGGAAACCTCGGAAATTTTCATTGAACACGAGATGATAAGCAAGGGCTCACGTTCAGGCGTGGGCTCCCTTATTGTGTTCAAGGGCTCTCCGAGGGCCTCCAAGCCAATTTGTGGAGTTCCATGCCATTTTTTTGCCTGCTGCTCCACTGCAAGATTTTTTAATAATGATTAAAATGAGCTGCAGGTGCGCCATTCAGCGTTATACCATCCCGATGAGTATGCTATCGCCTTTCAAAATGGCGATGAAAGGGCGCTCTCCTTCTTTTTCAAGGAACTTCATCCTGCACTTACCCATTATGCCAATCAATGGGTAAACAATCTGCCACTTTCCCAGGATATAGCTTCGGAAGCATTTGTAAAAACCTGGCAAAAACATTTTAAATTCAATAGTTTCGATGGAATAAAGGCGTATTTATACACCATAGTGCGCAGAGATAGTTTCAGAGCCGTTCAAAAGCAAAAGCGCTATCTTCAGCTTGACCCTGCTTCCGCATACGATACACCGGAGAGCGATACCCCTTTCAGTTTCCTGGTTCGGGCAGAGACCTGCCGGCTATTGTATTCCGCGTTACAAAAACTTTCTCCGGGTAATAAAAGAGTAATTGCGATGTATTACTTAGAGGGGAAAACCACAGGCCAAATTGCACGGGAACTGAATCTTCATCCTCATACTGTGCAAACCCAAAAACTCAGGGGTATCAAAGCCCTTCAAAAAATTATGCGCCCCGGCTTTTTGGGGGTTTTATGCCTGTTGGGAAAAATTTTCTTTTCAACTTTGTAGGGTATTTCTCCACCTGCATACTTTCTTATAAGAAGCATGCGCTAATTTAATGGTATGAATAATAATCCATACAGCCAAATGGATAAGGAAGCTTATCGCGTGGCCTACCTTATCGCCGGATATATCCGCAACACACTCACCCGTGCAGAGCATCAGGAGCTGGATGATTGGGTGAATGCGAGTGATAAAAACATGAAATTATTTGAAGACCTTACCGATGAAAGAAATATTGAAGCAAACCTGAGCATGATGGAGAAAATACAGTCTGAGCAAATATTTCAGAACTTACAACAAGAGGGTAGATTTGAAAAACCAAAACAGAGGAGGAAGATCAGTTTGGTATGGATGTCTGCAGCCGCAACGGCAATATTATTATTGTGTGTGTTTTTTATATGGCGTTTAACCAATACATCTTCCTCCCAAAATACAAAGCAGCAATCGGTTAAAAGCGATTTACTGCAACCCGGCGGCAATAAGGCTACGCTTACTTTACCAGATGGCTCGGTTATTGACCTTGCCAATGCACAAAACGGAGTTCTTTCAAATAGTGAAGCTTTAAACATTTCAAAAAAAAATGGCAATAATTTGGTGTATCAGAAGAGTGCGGCGCATAGTAGTACAATAGGTATGCATACACTGTCTATTCCTGCCGGCGGACAGTTCCTGTTAACGCTGGATGATAACAGCAAAGTATGGATGAATGCCCAAAGTGTTTTACGCTATCCGGCAGTCTTTTCTGGCAAAGAGCGTAAGGTAGAGCTATCGGGTGAAGCATATTTTGAAGTATCGCCTAACGCGAAAGCACCCTTTATAGTTGTTCTCGGTAACGATGATACCGTGTCTGTTTTAGGCACCCATTTTAACGTGAAGGCATACCCTGAAGAGGATAGGAAAGCTGTAACACTGGTGGAAGGCAAGGTGCTTGTACAAAACTATGGTAATGAAAAAGTGTTGACACCTGGAATGCAGGCATTGATCCACGGAAATGAAATGACCACCATTGCTAACGTTGATATAGAAGAAATCACCGGCTGGAAGAATGGGTTATTTGTATTTCATGACGCGCCGATTGAAAGAATAATGAGTCAGGTAGCCCGATGGTATAACGCAAAAATTGTTTACGAGGGTTCCATTAAACATCAGTTCAATGCCACCATAAAAAGATCTGAACCATTGGAAAAACTGCTTCACCTTTTGCAATTAAACGGATACGTAAAATTTAAAACCGAAAATAATATCATCTATGTATCGCCCTGACGGATAAAAATAGGAGAGGGGACCAAACAAAAAACCGGAAGTGTTAGAGCACCTCCGGCGAATGTTTGGGTCAACCCAAAATAACACCTTGCGCAAACAAACTGTATTTAAAAACCCAAACATGGCAAAAGTATGCAAATACGCATTTCCCTCAGGAAGTATTTAACCCTACTGACTATGAGGCTCTTACTTCTGTTAACGCTGCTGGGCTGCCTCCAGGCTACCGCCCGTGGTTACGGTCAAACCGTTACTCTTGAACTTCGCAATGAGCCCCTGGAAAAAGCCCTGAAAGAAATAAAAAGGCAAACCGGCTATTCATTTATCTATACAAGAGTGCAGATAAAGCATGCACTTCCGGTTACCCTACAGTTAAAAGACGCAACTGTTGAAGAAGCCCTGGATTATTGTTTTGTGAACCAGCCATTGTCTTACACTATTGAAGACAAATATGTAGTTGTGCTCGATAAACCCGACAGAGAAGAAACAAAACCCGATCAAACAATAGATGTTTCCGGTAAAGTTGTTGACGAAAATGGCAATGCATTGCTTAGGATAACAGTAACTGCTGTCAAATCTAAGAAATCCACTTTTACCAATGAAAAGGGAGAATTCACATTAAAAGCTGTTTTGGAAAACGACATTCTTGAATTTACTTCTGTGGGTTACGGAAAGGTAGAAATTGCAATTGGCAAAAAGGCGTTTTATAATATAACAATGAAGTTGGTAGTGGGCGTGTTAGACGAAACGGTGATAATGGCTTATGGTAAAACAACGCGGCGCCTGAATACAGGAAATATTGGGAAAGTAAATAGTAAGGAAATATCGCAGCAACCCGTCCTGGATCCTCTTGCGGCATTGCATGGAAAAGTGCCGGGGTTGGTAGTTACTCAGTCAAGTGGAATGCCGGGAGGAAGTATAAAAATCCAGGTGCGGGGGCAGAATTCCCTTAACCAGGGCTCCGAACCCCTGATCATAGTAGATGGCGTACCACTTGCTGCGAATAATCAACCCATCAATATCCAATATTCAATTCTTACTACCAGTAGCGGTACATCAGGACTTAGTCCTATTGCCAATATCAACCCATTGGATATAGAAAGCATAGAAATACTAAAAGACGCCGATGCAACCGCGATATATGGCAGCAGGGGCGCCAACGGCGTTGTATTAATAACAACAAAAAAGGGAACTGTAGGAAAGATGAGAGTGTTTGCGAATTTTTACACGGGATGGAGCAAAGTTCCAAAATTGCCTGAAATGCTGAATACTGCTGAATATATTGAAATGCGCAGAGAAGCTCTTGCGAATGATGGTTTTACAGAATCAACTGATCCGTCATCGCAAGGCTATGCCCCAGATCTGCTTATATGGGATACTACAAGGAATAATAATTTCAGTAAGGCTATGCTCGGCAATACCTCCCGTACATATAATGGGCAGGTCGGGCTTTCCGGCGGCAATGAAAATATCCAGCTTTTTTTAAGTGCCGGCTATAATAAAGAAGGCACTGTATTTCCCGGGAATATGGGTACAAACAAAATATCTTTCACTAATAATATCAGCTATTCTACCAACGATAATAAGTTCTCTGTCAGGTTGGCCTCCGGCTTTTCAAGTGCAAAGAACAATCTTATCAATGCATCAATTTCATCTTTTCTTTCCATCCCCCCTAACGCACCTCAGCTTTACACTGCTGATGGAAAATTGAACTGGGAAGAAGGAGGGTATTATTTTGATAACCCTGCTGCATACCTGCACTTCAAATATGCCTCCGTAACAGATAATCTTCTCAGCAACCTCCAGGTAGAATACAGGATTGTAAAAGGTTTATCTATTCGCAGCAGTTTTGGCTATAATTTGATGCAGGTATCAGAAAAGTCTACCGTCCCCATTTCAGCACAAATACCAATTTATAACCCTACAGGCAGCCTGAGCGTTTCTGACAACGTTTACAAAAGCTGGATAATTGAGCCACATGCGGAATATGAAAGGTTGGTGGGAAAAGGAAGATTGGATATTCTTATCGGATCCACCTTTTCACAAAACAAGCAAAATGCGCTCTCGGTTGATGCACAAGGATATAAAAGCGACAACCTGTTAAATTCGCTCAGCGCCGCTACTTTAACCTATACTAATAATATTTTCTCCGATTATAAATATGCGGCATTGTTCGGCAGGATAAACTATAATTGGAATCAGAAATACATACTGAACCTGACTGGCAGAAGAGATGGCTCCAGCAGATTTGGACCAGGTAAGCGCTTTGCAAATTTTGGTGCCGTTGGGTTAGCGTGGTTCTTTCAGGAAGAAAAATTCATGCAAAAATTATTGCCTTTTATCAGCTATGGCAAAATACGTACAAGCTATGGGTTAACCGGAAATGACCAGATCGGGAATTATCGGTATTTAGATGCATGGACAATTAACTATTATACCTACCAGGGCGCATCTACCCTTTACCCGTCAGCTTTATTTAATCCTCTTTATAGTTGGGAAATAAATAGGAAATTTGAAGCTGCATTGGAGCTTGGTTTCCTTAAAGATCGTATTTATCTTTCTTCCGTCTACTTTAATAACAGAAGCGGCAATCAACTGGTTGAATATGGTCTCGCCTTCCAAACTGGTTTTGGCACTATTATAAGCAATTTTCCTGCACTTGTGCAGAATGACGGCTTTGAGTTTCAACTTACAGCAATACCCATTCAATCAAAAAAATTCAACTGGTCAGTTTCAGCCAATATCAGTATCCCTTCCAACAAATTAGTTCGATTCAATGGGTTAAGCTCATCCGGATACTCGACTACTTACGTTGAAGGGAAATCGTTAAATGTAATATACAAGCTCAATTCGTTGCGCACCAACCCTGCAACAGGAGTTTTTGAGTTTGAAGATATTGATAAGGATAATATTGTTTCAATTCCGAAAGACTTTATCGTTAAAGGAAATACTGACCCCAGCTATTACGGCGGTATCAGGAATACGCTTACATTCAAAAAAATTGAGCTGGATTTTTTTGTTGACTTTAAAAAGCAGACAGGCCTAAATTACCTGTATTCAATCTACAGCAATTTCCCTATTCCAGGCTTCCCCATAAACCAACCTAAATATGTGCTTGACCGCTGGCAAAAGCCGGGTGATGTAACAGTAATTCAAAAATTCACGACGATCACATATAATGAAGTGTATGCAGCTAAGGAGCTGCTCAGATATTCAAACGGGGTTTACAGCGATGCTTCATTTATAAGGTTAAAAACGGCGTCTGTCGCATGGCAGTTGCCAGCAATCATATTTAAGGTTATAAAAACCTACAATTCAAAAATTTTCGTATCAGCGCAAAACCTTTTCACTATTTCCGGGTATAGGGGGACTGATCCCGAAACACAGAATTACTATGCTTTGCCCACACTACGAACAATAGCAGTGGGCATTAATTTGAAATTTTAAGCCAAGCCAAAATGAAGTATATTAAACACATTATGCCATTACTATTCCTTTTACTTACAACATCTTCCTGCAGGAAATTTATTGAAGTAGAACCGCCTATTGACAAGCTAAGCGCCGAGGTTGTTTTTACAGATGTGGAAACTGCAACATCAGCAGTTACAGGAATATATACAAATATGCTGGTAACACTCCCTGTTATATCCTCCGGCGGAGTAACTGTATATACAGGATTAACTTCTGATGAGCTGTATAGTTCAAATACAACAAGCACAACCTTGGCTGAATTTGCAAGCAACGCAATATCTCCGGGCAATTCGGTACTTAAAAATGATTTTTGGCAGAAAGGATTTAACCTTATCTATCACGCCAACGCCTGCACCGAGGGGCTTGAGAATAACACATATCTGCCGGTACAGGTCAGGGATCAGTTGCTTGGCGAAGTATATTTATGCAGGGCGTTTATTTATTATTATTTCGTCAACTTGTTTGGTGATGTCCCGTTATTGCTAAAAACAGATTACCAGGAGAATCAGAAAGCGGCAAGAACAGCAACTACCACCGTGTACGGACAAATTATTACTGACCTAAAAAATGCACAGGCACTTTTAGGTACTTCATATCCTACAAATGAACGGGTGCGTCCCAACAAATGGGCAGCCACTGCCTTATTAGCAAAAGTGTATTTAATATTAGGTCAATGGACATTAGCAGAGCAGGAATCATCTTCTATCATCAACAGCGGGGATTATTCCCTTGAGCCTGACCCCAATAATGTTTTCCTGGCTACAAGTAATGAAGCCATCTGGCAAATTATGCCTACAAGAGGGTATAATACTACCGAGGGACTCACTTTTATTCCGGCAAACTGGTCTTCTGGTCCTCCTAATTTCCCTTTAACAGATTATTTGATCAGCTCATTTGAAACTGATGATTTGAGAAAAAGCAGTTGGGTGTCATCGAAAACCGTGCAGGGGCAAACCTATTACTATCCACACAAATATAAGATTGGTGCATATGGTCAGCCGGTAACAGAATACTATATGGTTTTCCGTTTGGCAGAGCAATACCTTATCAGGTCAGAATCTCTTACATGGCAGCAGAAAATTGATAAGGCAAAGAATGATCTGGATATTATAAGAAAACGTGCCGGCTTGCCTGACACGCCGGCAAGTACAACCGAAGAACTGCTTGCAGCCATGGCTCACGAAAGACGGATTGAACTTTTTGCTGAATGGGGAAATCGGTGGATTGATTTAAAGCGCACAAAAAAATCTGCCGATGTGCTGTCGCCAATTAAAGCAGGATGGCAGCCAACGGACACACTATTTCCTATTCCTTTGGAAGAAATCCAGCGCAACCCCTCCTTAGCTCAAAATCCGGGCTATTAAACTATCTCTAACACATTAAACACATTTACAATGAAGTTTTCGAAGTTCCAGGTAGACAAACATGTACTTACGGTAGTTGTTTGGCTTTTATCAATCTCAACAACCACAGCGCAAGGCTTACAGATTGGCGACCCTATCATTAGTGTTGAAGTAAAGCCCATCCTTAACTATACAGCAGATAGTGCTCGCCTAACTGACTTTGTAGGCAGCAAGGCACTACTGATAGATTTTTGGTTTACTGCATGCGCTTCCTGTATTGAGAGTTTTCCAAAGCTTGATTCGATACAGAAAGAGTTTAAAGATGACCTGAATATTCTGCTGGTCACATTTGAAACTAAAGAAAAAACACTTCGTACATTCAATACCATAAATAGAATAAAGCATGTAAAACTACCTTCGGTAGTAGCAGACACTTTACTGCACCTGATCTTTCCGCATGCATCTGCTCCACACGAAATATGGATCGGTAAAGACGGTAAAATCAAAGCCATTACAGATCATACTTCCATTAACCGGGAAAATATAAGATCACTGATAGCCAGTGAAAAGCTTAACCTGCCATTAAAAAAGGATAATATGGAATACTCACTTTTTGACCCACTTATAAAAAACATTGACCTGAATAAAATGTTTAAGTACAATATCATATCCTCGCATCAACCCGGATTGCCTGCTTCAAACGGTATGTATATACATCCTGACAATGGATTTTTAAGAGCACAAGCTACAAATGTTCATTTTCAGAACTTATACGTTATGGCTTATGGTCAGTGGGGCAAAGGTTTTAATTATAGCAGATTAATCATTGAAAAAACCGCTTTAGAGCGCCTGAAAGAAACTAAAAATCAACAAAATGCATTTTGCTATGATAGCTGGTGGCGTGATACTACGAGAGCCAAAGCGTGTTCAGAAATGCAAGATGAGCTGGATCGCTTTTTCAACCTTACAAGCTATTCGGAAAAGAGGAAAGTTCCCTGTATTGTTCTCAGGCAAATAAGCACTAAAAAAAGATTTATATCTACTGCACCTGCGGGGAGGGAAGAAACCTATTATGAAAAGGATACCCTCTTTTTAGAAAATGTATACTTAAAATACCCTGTTGAAACTGTATTGAATTTTGGCAGATACCCCTGGTCACCATTCCAATTTTTTGATGAAACTGGGTACGAAGAAAGGGTAAGCATCCGTTTGCCCAAAAAATTTGAAAGTATTACCCAGGTCAATCGCTTTCTTCAAGATTTTGACCTTGAAGTAATAATGGAGGAAAGATGGCTGGACGTTGTTATTATAAAAGATAATGAAAAACCATAAACTGCCTGCCACGAATTATAAATGCCTATTCTGACAACAGCTTTTTTCTCATGTATTACTAAAAAAAAGAGGCTACTTCATTCCTGAAGTTGGCCTCTTTTTGTGGTAACAGTCGAAGGTTAAGGTTTCAGAATGTCTGGCAAGCGAGTTCCTGCAGGTTTATTTTGCGCAGTTTTTTGTGTCCAAACCTGTGCGCAGAAGACTTGATCAGAACCTGGGCAGTTATCATTCTTTAACGTCATTACATCAGGAGCACTGTCTATATAGATGCCTGTTGAAGTGAAGGCATGCACGTCAGCAAAAGACGCTTTTTCAGGTGAAGCTGTAAATGCAAATGTTATTGCAGACACTGCCAACGCCAGCAATACAAAACGAAACTTTTTCATAATAAAATATTTTGTTGATTAAATGCGCCTACTATTTTATGCAGGTGTTCGGCTATTCCTGTTTATTGCAATAATATTTTTATTTGATTTTATAACTAACCATGCCCATGCTGCGAGGGCAACCAAAATAACATTTACTATCAAATGCTGTTTCCAGGTCAATGCTTTCATTATCCCTCCACAGTTGCACGGCAGTTCGCTGGCAAAGAACATAAGGTAGCTAACGTATAAGGTGAATGCAACCATTAAGATCAAAGAAAAAAATAGTCCCGCTTTTCGCGTAGCAGAAAAAACGAGTAAAATAACAATCAATAATTCAACTGCCGGAACTGCAACAGCCATAAAGTTTGCGCAGTTCACAAGAACAGGCGATTGCACTAAGGCGATCCTGAATGTAGGGTAATCTATAAGTTTGTTTACGGCGGTATAAGTAAACAGGATGATGAAAATTCCGGAGACAATATCGGCTATTCTGGTATTTTTAAGCAGTAACCTCATGTTGCATTAATTGGTTTGGTAAATTTCCAAAATCATTTGCTCTTTATCAGAACTAACTGCTATGCAACAGGTATAAAAAGTTTTGCAATCAGGATTATTTTCTTCGCAGCTCGCCAGGAGTCACTCCAAAGCGCTTTCTGAAAGCAGTAATAAAATTTGTTGTTAGAGGGTAGCCTACCAGCGTGCATATTTCTTTGATGGGTTTATTAGTGTTTAAAATAAGCTCCCGGCTATACTGCAATTTTTCTTCCTGCATCCATTGGCCTATACTGGAGTTAAAATATTGACGAAATCCCTTTTTTAGTTTATACTCATTAAGTGCTACAAGCCTGGATAACTCTCTTATAGATGGTGGCTTACTGGCAATATGATCAAGTAGTATTTTTTTAGCTTCATGAATGCGATTGATTTCCCATGGAGTAAAGGACAGTTTATTCATACCCTGCCGGAATACATTTTCAAGCATGTGGTACAATACTTCTCTCACTTTTAAATCAAAGTAAAATTGCCGGGTGTTTTCATCATAAGGGCAATTAAATAACTGATTCGTTATTTCTTTAATAGTAACCGGAAGCCAAAACGGTTTTTGGGTGATAAGAACCCCTGGATTAGCACCAATTACTGATTTTAATTCCGGGAAAAAAGGTACTAATTCTTCCAGGAGAAGGGGCGAATAAAAGATATTCATCATCCGAAATTCTTTGCCCATCTCAAAATAGGAACTGCATTCAGAAGGTTGTGTATAAAAAAAGTTGTATTGCCCCTCTCGTAAATGCGTTTCACCAAGACGTAGTACTTTTTTTCGGGCACTGCTTCTGAACATTAGATTGCTGTATAAACCCTCGGTGTGTATCCTTCCTTTTGCATAAAATTGTTTCAGGAATTTTCCGATAATAAATCTTATATCATACTCCTCACCCCGGAGTTCCTGCAGCACTAATTCCGAAAGATTTGATTTCGTAAAAGAGCAGGCAGCACCCACTAATACCGGGCCATTGTAACCGGCAGGAAGTCCGTTAATAAACTGAAATGGTTCACCGGCTTCTAATGATAAGCTAAACGTTTTTGCCATAGGCTTCGGTGATTTTAGGCATGAGGATTAGATAATCGTTCATGCAATGGTAGCTTTCTTTTGTGGAATCACTAAATAAAATTAAATTTTCATTTCCAAAAATATCAATGAAACATAATTACTGTTTAAGTAATCGTAATATCATGATGAACTTTATACCAAAACCAGGGAAGTTCAAAATATAAGTAACCCAGGTTTATGGATAAACGACGAAGCTGTTTTGCAAATACCATAAATCTGCCTGTTTGAGGCTTTTTCTGTACAAATTTGAATCAAGAAGCAATATGATGATCGATAAATGGCTTTCCGCTGTTAGTGATACTATGCATACCGTCACAAATGATGCTGAAGAAATACATCTAATTTTGTCCAAACACGGTTCTGTCTCAACCCAAAAATTCTTGCTTTTATTTTTTCAAAGCCTTCAACCAATACCACACGGAATGATTTCTATAAATCCGTATATGCGAGCTTATAAACCGGAGGAAACTATGTCCGAAAATCATCAAAAAATGCTTCCACTTAATAAAAAGAGGCTGTCCCAGACTTTTGACAACCTCTTCAGAAGTAAGCACAGCCAATCTATCTGACCTGAAATGAATACCATCAATCTTGCCTTTCTAAAGTCTTTTAAGATTCTAAGAAAATATGTTTATAAAATTTGCAACTAATTTGGGAAAAAGGGGCAGCATAAAAATGCACCCCGTTTCTAAATCCAATATCCTATGAAAAACCAATGCAAATATAGGTTTGCATTTACTTTAACTAAGTATTTCCGTTATACAATTCGATAGATGGTCTGTTTACCTCGATGAATTGCATTATATAGTGTAAAAAGTTAGACCATTGTTATAACTATTAGTGGTTTCACCTGTTCATTTCCATTCTTCCATCATATTACGGCTACCAATAAATAAGGGGGTGCGCTGATGCAGACCGGTGGGCACAATATCTAATATGCGTTTATAGCCATCCGTGGCCATGCCACCGGCCACTTCCACAATAAAAGCAAAAGGATTGCATTCATACTGCAACCTTAGTTTTCCCTGTGGCATATCAGTTGTTGCCGGATACATAAAAATTCCCCCTTTTAGAAGATTGCGGTGGATATCACTAACCATACTGCCAATATAGCGTTGTGTATATGGCCCACCTTCCTGCGCTGTATTACATTGATATTTTTTGATAAGGTTTTGTACCCTTTTGTCAAAGCGATAAAAATTGCCATGGTTGACTGAATATATTTTTCCATGCGCAGGGCATTTAATATCAGGATGGCTAAGACAAAATTCTCCTATGGAAGGATCCAATGTAAATCCATTTACGCCTCTGCGGGTGGCGTACACCAAAATGGTGGATGAACCATAAACAATATAACCTGCCGCTACCTGCCGGATACCAGGTTGCAGGAAATCATCCAGCCTAACTACAGTTCCTTTTGCTGTAAGGCGACGGTAAACACTGAATATCGTTCCTACAGAAACATTTACGTCAATGTTAGCGCTTCCATCCAATGGATCAAATAGACAAATGTATTTGGATTGACAGCTCACCTCATCATCGAATGCTACAAAGTCATCCCATTCTTCGCTTGCAATGCCTGCGCAACTGATGCCATGCTGTAAAACACCTGTAAACTGATTGTTTGCAAACAGGTCCAATTTCTTTACTTCCTCACCCTGTACATTCATCATGCCGACTTCTCCAAGTATATCCGCTAACCCCGCTTTGTTTACTTCCACGTTCACTCTTTTTGCCGCAAGTCCAATATCTCTCAGCAAACCCGAAAGCTCGCCGGTGGCGTTGGGGAAATTCCTTAACTGCTGAATAGTGAATTCGTCAAGCGTATAGACTTTTCTGCTGATAGCCATTTGAAATATATTTAAACTAACGACTGTTAGTTCAATATTATACTTTTTGTTGCTTCCTGCAAAAAAAAGATGAAGCAAAACTTTTCCATTTGGATTGGTTGTGGCATTGAGATAATTAAGGACGAAGTGCGGAGGGGAAAAGCTTGAAATGATTCAGTTGCGTCGGCCGAAACTTTGATCGGACTAAGCAAATTACGCAAGCGTAGAAGCTATCCCAGGTTTATTCATCTTCAATCCTCAATACATGGGTACGGCTTGCCATACCCGATATTTGATTCGGCTACAAAAGGGTAGCATCCATAGAATGGAACAAAATTTCAGACTCCTCCTTTCGCGTTAAAGTTTTACAAATCGTACAATCCTTCGTTCACCATTACTTTTTACCAGTACGGCTATATATCGCCCTTTGCTTAACATATACACAGGAATCCGCACTGTGGTCAATCCTTTAATATTTTTAGTTACAAGCTTACTTATGCCATTCATGCCTGTAATTTCCAAAAGCACAAAATCTTCTGAAAGGTCAAGTGAATCCAATACGAATTCGTTAGTTGCCGGATTTGGATAAAGCCGTGCACTGACTTCACGACCGGAAGGTTCAGGAGAAATTACAAATGTAAGTTCTCCACTTATCAATTCACTTACAACTGCGCACGGATTTGATGTGGTATAAAAGCACCTCACTTTATCACCTGAAGTTTCAGGCTTGTATACCAACTTTGACTGTACCGCACCGGAAATATCCTGCCAGACACCTGTTGTTTTTTTCTCCTGCCACTGAAGCATATCCTGGCCTGCAGCATTTGTTAGCGTAGCAGTAATAGTAACGGATTCACCTGATTTTATCGAAGTATCACCGTAAATCTCCAATGCGGGGTTAACGATTTCATTTACCCTAATTCTAATAGAATTGCTAGTTACTGCAGTTGTATCAACACAGCTGGCATTACTGTTCATTCTGACTTTGATCTCATCATTATTTTGAAAATTATTATTACTGTATTCAGCGGTGTTCACTCCGATGTTTTCGCCATTAAGCGACCATGTATATTTTGGTACGGCTCCAGCATTAACTGCAGTTGTTGTAAATGTTAAGCCTGAACCTTTACATATCTCTGTTGCGGATGAGGCAATGGTAATGGAAGCAACCAGTCCAGTATTAATTTTGATGGTTAAGGTATTACTTTCTGACATTAAGGGAGCCCCGCATTCATTAACGGCAGTATATATGGCCTTAACACTGCTACCGTCTCTCAGGTCTGCTGTCATCAGTGTATCACTATTGCCCCCCGTTTCTTTGTCATCAACCATCCACTTATACATGCCGTCATTATATTTCTTGTTTTTGGCGGTAAAAGTAATAGTTTCTCCCACGCATATCTGAACTTTTGAAGCCTGGATTTCTACATTTGGATTCCGAACGGGGTGTACACTCACCCGCCCCGCACTACTATACACAGTCTGCTGGCCGGAACATGATGTAGCCGCAACAGTTAAACTGGCTTGTATCTCATCAAGATCTTTTAAATCGTACAGTACAATTGTATCATTATTATCTCCAACGTTCGTTCCGTTAAGCAGCCATTGTATAGTATATGAGTCCCCGGCATAAAAGGTTTCCGCATAAAAGGTTGTCGCGGCGCCCGGGCAGATTATACCGGGATTATCTCTATGAATATTTATTGCAGGTTCATCTCCTTTTACACTCATCGTAATTACATTGCTGGTATCGCGCTGCAAATCCACACTACAAAAGTCACTGGAAACGAGTACTGCCCACACCCGGTCACCATCCTTCAAATAATCAGGTTGATATATTGTATCCTCCAGGTCCAGTTGGTTGGAATTGTACATCCATTCAAGATGGCCATCAAAACCCAAACCGGAAGTATCGGCGATAAAGGTTACAGTAGTACCGTGGCAAATATTTGTTTTATCTGCCGTAATGTTCACGTTCGGGATCCTTTTTTGTCTTACCTGTATGGTTACAACACTGCTGTAGTTCGCACCAACCTTACATCTTAATTTGTATCCCCTGGCCGTTAAAGGTACCCTGTAAAAGTACAGGGACTGTGTATTTGCACCGGAATAGCTGGTATCCTCTGGCGATATCTCCTTAAAGCCGTCTCCCTTATCCAGTTGCCATTGATAAGTGCTGCCATAGAGATCAGTATCAATAGTGGTTGTCCATCCTTCGCAGATCGTTTCGGACAGTTCTGAAGGAAAATTATTACCATATATGGTAATGGCATTTCCCCCCGAGTTTACAATATCTGTACGCCCATCCAGGTCAAAGTCTACAGCACTTGACGCATCTTTGGAAAGTAGTGTTTTCACCCCGGGATCAGCAGCTATTTCCCCCGGAGTGGAAATATTCCTGAATAAAACGCCAGCAGAAACAAGGTCAGGCTTATCATCTCCGCTAAGATTGGCCGCTATTACACCTAATTTTGATCCGCCAGGATTTACTGGTGATGCAAACGAAATTACACCGTTGATTGTTGTATTTCTGAATACAGCAGTGCCAATAATAACATCCAATTTATTATCGTTGTCAAAGTCAACAATGTTAATTTCTCCCCTGTCTGTTCCATGCGCTACAATATCAGCTCTTTCATCAAAAGTGAATTTGCCGGGAGTTGATGTATTTTTGATGTAAGAAAAAACCACTCCATTGGGATCGTCGGTTTTGCAAAAAATAATTTCATTTTTATTGTCACCATCCAGATCGCCAATTCCAATAAAACCTGATTGTGCGGAAACATCGATGCTTTCTGCAGCAGCAAAGGATGGTATTCCTGGTATGCTTGTGTTCCGTATGATGTATATTACGGACATAAAGGCACCGCCTGCGATAATATCAGGTCGTCCGTCACCATCAATATCACCGGTAGCCAGAGCGCTGTTACCGTAATTACCTGTGGAGAGTGGCAGATGAATTTGTTGGTCAAATATGATTTTGCCGGGTGAACTGTTATTTCTTGCAAAAATTACATAATCCATATTGTTTGCTGCAATTAAGTCCTGTTTTCCATCGCCATCTAAATCATTGAGATGGAAGCCCCACCCAAAGGCATAAGAATCGGCAATGATCTTCTTTTCTTCGAATGAAAAACTATGTGGTGCTGAAGTGTTTCTATAAACGACAATGCTGCTTTGAGAAAGGTGCTGGCCCGAAATGATATCCGGTTTGCCATCAATGTCTACATCGGCCGCTGATACACGATAAAACTGGTACTGACTGTTTTCGGGACGGTAGGTTATTTTTTGAGTAAAGGAGTTTAATGTGAAGTTGCCTCCATTGGGAAAAGTAAGCTGGAAGCCAGTCCTGGATACGCCGCTCAAATGTGTGCTGGTATTAAGTAGTGTAATCGGTGCAAAACTGGTACCTGCAGGAACGATGCAGGTTATTTGGCCGGAAGACGCAGAGGCGACTTTTGCTCTAACTGCTCCAAAGTAGACAATATTGTTTCCAGGATTTGAATTGAAGTTCGTTCCCGTTATCGTCACCAGGGTACCAGCCGGCCCTGCGGCAGGGGATACTCTACTGATTGTGGGAGCCGGCGATGCATTAAGGTCAGTATACGTAAACCCTGCCATTTCAACTGTGTGATAAATATCTTTCACAATAATGCTACCTGTTGCTCCATTTCCCACTACGGCCTCTATGTCGGACGGCGAGAGGATAGTAAAAGATGCCGCAGGAACATTACCAAAATTAACCGAAACAATTTTTTCTAAATTGTTTCCTTTTATCCTGATTACTGTCCCTGAACCTCCAGCCGACGGTGAAAAGGAAGTAAGGTTTGGCACACCCGGAATCACAAAGTTTTGATTCCGGATCAGGGTATCTTCTGTAATACCGTTAGACACAACCAGTGCGATGGTGTCCCATGCGCGGTTGATATCATGTTGGTAGATTGCATTAAATGATTGGCTAATTAACTCGGAATTCAGGTACCATTTGTATGTATAACCTTGCTTAGAATGATTGTTTAGGTTGACCTTGCCCGTTACATAACTATTTGTAGTATCTATTATGAAATTAGCCGCCGGAATAGGTGTTCCACCACCATTGGTGCTTATCAGCAAAGCCCCATGTAATCCTCCTGCCCATAATTGGTTTTCATCCCATAGTGAGAGTTCCTTCATGCTGTATCCATCGGCTAAATAAGCTTTCTCTCTGGAAAGTTTTTCCCAAAAGCTACCACCATCCATTGTTTTAAAAATAATGCCAGTTCCGTTCAAAGCAAAGCCTACGCTATCATTTAAAAACTTCATGTTGATGCCGGTAAATGGGTTGACATCGGGGTTGTTTTTTAATGACCAGCTAACACCACCATTGGAGGTATAATAAATGCCGCCTCTATCATCATTTTCAATACTGATCCATCCTTTGGAAGGAGTGATAAAATAAGCGTAATGAATCTGTCCCGTTGGAGTGGGTATCTCCTGCCAGGTACTTCCGCCATCGTTCGTTTTTAATAGTTTATTTTTGTTGTAGTCAGTATTAAAGGCAAAAATATTGTCAGTGTCTGTATAAGTAAGTCTATTGAATTCATCCGTTCCGGACCTTATAACGTTCCACGTTTTTCCCCTGTCGGTAGTTTTTAGCATCCGTCCGAGGTCTACTGCATAGCCCATATTACCATTCCCGGGAAACACCATGTCGCTTACTGTCGCATAATATCTTTGAGGATTATACCCTATATGGAATATTAGTTTGTAAGTGCCACCGCCGTCAGTCGAATATAGAATAGAAGGGCCAAATCCATAGTCGCCATAAACAATAATATTTTTCGCATCAAAAGCTTTTACTCCTTCAATCGTAAAACCAAATGTGAGATTTACCTGGTAATTGTTGTAGTTAACATTGCTGATAGTGATATACTTTTTGGTAAATGTTCGTCCGCTGTCCTGAGTGAACCCTATCCATTTGTCAAATGCAACATAACCCTGAGCAGGGGAGAAAAAGCTAATCTTTGAAATTTTTTCATCCGGTGAGCTATCAACATAAATCCCCCTTACCTGGCCGAAAGCTGTGAATGAACCGGCTGTCAAAGAAAATAAATAAAATAAGATGGCTAAGCTGCTAAATCGCGTGCGATTGGCTATTGCAAGAAATTGATTCATAAATGCGTTAAGGTTTAGGGGTGTTACATACTGCCTTTGGATATTAAAAAATATCGGAATAAAACAATCAAAAAGAGGTTTGTAATAGGATTGGTAAATAATTGGTATGGAAGAAGTTTCCTTTTATTAACTACAAAATCTTTGATGGATAAATGCAAGGAAGCATTAGTGAACAAACCAGATACCGAAAGTACCCACAGGGATTTATTTTTCCAAATAAAAAAATAATGTTCTTTCCAATAACGATTAACTGTATGCGAAACATATTGGAATCCAAGCCGTGTGCCGATGATTATAGATTCAGTGAAGAGAAGCTGTGATTTTGGTAATTGCATTACCAAAACCTTGTTACACAACCGACATTCAAATGAATCCACTGTCGGCAAAGAAAAACCAGCTTAAAGTTTAGGCCAAACAGAAAAGGATGGAATTTCTAAAAACATTTACTCGAAGTGACATACAATGCAATCGATTCATTGCCATAATCTTATATAATATACTAATTGTATTAGCATATATTGGCTAATTTATTTAGTTTATTTTTGTATTCTTGCTCTTGTTATGTACCTAAACTGCAAAACATATTTCAGCTTCCGCTATGGAACTTTCGGCACACAGGAACTGGTGAATACTGCTGTGGACGCAGGTGTTACTTCCCTGGCCCTTACTAATATCAATTCAACATGTGACACCTGGGACTTCGTTAAGTTCTGCCGGGAAGCCGGCATTAAGCCGGTGGTTGGCGCGGAGATTCGCAATGGCAATAACTTGGAGTACATATTACTGGCCGCCAATAATAAAGGCTTTCGATGGATCAATGCATTTTTATCTTCTCATCTACAGGAACAAAAGCCATTCCCCACCCATACCGAAAACATTCCCTTTTTTGACGATCTGTGGGATGGTTATGTCATTTATCCATCCGGTAAGAAAGAACTCAGGGAGTTACTTGCTAATGAACATATTGGTATTCTGCCCTGGGAAGTAAACAAACTGTTTGGTATAGACGTAAACAGTGCTGGTGACAAACTTGTCATTCGCCAACCCGTTACCTTTCAAAACAAAGCCTATTATAACCTGCATAAGCTATTGCGGGCAATTGACTGTAATGTGGTTGGTACCAAACTACCCGCTGAAGCCGTCTGTAGCGATCAGGAATATTTTGTACCTCCATCCCGCCTACTGGATGCTTTTAAGCAATATCCATCCATCGTTACCAATACCTACAAGCTTATAGATAGCTGTAACATTACTATGGATTTCCATACCGATAAAAACAAAAAGACTTTCAGCTATTCAAAAGAAGATGACAGGAATTTGCTGGAAAAGCTGGCTATGGATGGACTGGCATACCGGTATGGAAAAAATAAAGAGGCAAAAGCAAGAGTAGAAAAAGAGCTGAAGATCATTAACGATCTTGGCTTCAACGCATATTTTTTGATTACCTGGGATATTATACGCTATGCACAAAGCCGAAGCTTTTATTATGTGGGAAGGGGTAGTGGCGCTAATTCCATTGTAGCGTACTGCCTGCGCATTACCGATGTGGATCCTATAGAACTGAATTTATATTTTGAGCGGTTCTTAAATCCCCACCGTACCAGTCCTCCCGATTTTGATATTGATTTCAGCCATCGGGACAGAGATGATATTATTGATTACGTGCTTAAACGATACGGTAAAAATCAGGCTGTGCTGCTCGGCATGTACAGCACTTTCCAGTATAGAGCTGCTGTACGGGAATTGGGTAAAGTTTTTGGATTACCCAAAGAAGAAATTGACGGACTTGCCACAGGCAGCCCGCCTGATGATGGCATCAAACAAATGATTTTGCGGTATGGCAAATTAATGGAAAACTTTCCCAATCACCTGTCCATTCATCCGGGTGGAATACTGATATCAGAATCATCCATTCATGATTACGCGACCGTGTTCATGCCGCCCAAAGGTTTTCCCACTGCCCAATTGGATATGTTTGTTGCGGAAAATATCGGATTATTTAAGTTAGATATATTGTCGCAACGCGGGCTGGGGCATATCAAGGAAAGCCTGGAATTGATTAAGAAAAACAAAGGCATTGATGTCAATATACATGACTTTGAAACCTTCCGAAAAGATGAAAAAGTAAAAGCACAAATCCGGAGCGCTAATACCATTGGTTGCTTTTATATAGAATCTCCGGCTATGCGGCAATTGCTAAAAAAATTAAAATGTGATGATTACCCCACACTGGTAGCAGCCAGTTCTATCATACGCCCGGGCGTAGCGCAATCCGGTATGATGAAGGCGTATATTTATCGTTACCATAACCCCGGCAAGTTTGAATACCTGCATCCGATTATGAAGGATTTGCTGCAAGAAACCTTTGGCGTAATGGTGTTTCAGGAAGATGTGATTAAAGTGGCGCACTACTTTGCGGGTCTTGATTTGGGTGAAGCAGATGTATTGCGCCGGGCTATGAGTGGGAAATACCGGTCTAACAACCGCTTCCAGTTGATCAAGGAAAAATACTTTGCCAGTTGTAAAGAAAAAGGACACCCTGATGCATTGGCTGCTGAAGTATGGCGGCAAATGGAAAGCTTTGCCGGTTATAGTTTTAATAAAGCACACTCCGCCAGCTTCGCGGTAGAAAGCTATATGAGCCTTTACCTGAAGACCTATTATCCCAAAGAGTTCATGGTGGCGGTGATCAACAACTTTGGCGGCTTCTACCCCCGTGAACTTTATTTTTTGGAACTGCTCAAAACAGGTGGCGATATTAAAGCGCCTTGCGTAAATAACAGCGACTACTATACGAACATAAAAGGCAATGAAGTGTATTGTGGGTTCGTACATATCAAAGGACTGGAAACGGCAATGGCTGAATTAGTGCTGGAAGAAAGGCAGCTCAATGGTCCCTACCTGCACCTGCAGGATTTTATCGAGCGCACAGCCATCGCCAGGGAGCAACTGAACTTACTGGTAAGCGTAGGCGCTTTTAGCTTCACCGGTAAATCAAAAAAAAGATTGCTTTGGGAAGCTAATTTTCTGCAGGCAAAGAATAAAACTCATATTCCTGCAGGTATTTCCTTATTCCAGGAGAAGCCGGTTGAGTTTACCCTTCCCGAACTGGTGGATCATCCCTTAGATGATCTGTATGATCAGTTGGAAATACTCGGCTTCCCGCTGTGTAATCCTTTTGCACTGGTGGATGATGATCCTGAAAAATATGTATATGCCGGTGACCTGGATGAGCATATTGGTAAGACCATTACCGTGCTGATCTATTTTATTGCCTATAAAGTGGTACCAACGGTGAAGCAGGAAGTGATGTCGTTTGGAACTTTCATAGATGCCAGGCTTGATTGGATTGACACGGTACATTTTCCGGATTCATTTAAGCGCTACCCAATCAGCAGGAACGGATTTTACCGGGCCAAAGGAAAAGTAACAGCGGATTTTGACGTGTGTAGTCTGGAAGTGCACTACATGGAAAAGGTGGGATATAAAATGCGAAGCTATGCTGGCATCTGAGCGGCATATTACACACATGGATCTTGATACATTTTTTGTATCGGTAGAATGCCTGAATAATCCAAAGCTGAAGGGGAAGCCAGTATTGATTGGTGGTAGTGGCGACAGGGGAGTAGTTGCATCATGCAGTTATGAAGCCCGCAAGTTCGGTATACACAGTGCTATGCCCATGAAGACAGCCAGGCGCTTATGCCAGCATGCCGTTGTTGTTAGGGGCGATATGGAGCAGTACAGTAAATACTCCAATCTGGTTACAGAAGTGATCCGCGATACTGTACCCATGTTTGAAAAAAGCAGCATTGATGAATTTTATATTGACCTCACGGGAATGGACAAGTTTTTTGGCTGTTCGCTGTTCAGTAAGGAACTTGGTAAAAAAGTAACCAAAGAAACCGGTCTGCCCATTTCCTTTGCCCTTGCCAGTAATAAACTCATCAGCAAGGTTGCCACCAATGAAGTAAAGCCTAACGGGCAGATTGAGATACCATTCGGCAATGAAAGATCATACCTGGCGCCGCTTAGTGTAATTAAAATACCCGGTGTGGGTAAGCAAACCGCGTTTTTGCTTTTGAAAATGGGAGTGGAGACGGTGAAGGTACTGGCGGACATACCGGTTGAAATGATGCATAACCTTTTGGGGAAAGGTGGTATTGAGCTTTCCAAAAAAGCCAATGGCATTGATGAATCCCCCGTTATCCCTTATCGTGAACAAAAATCTATTTCAACCGAAAACACTTTTTCCCAGGATACCATTGATGTTCAGTTCCTGCACAGCCAACTGGTACGCATGACTGAGAAAATTGCCTTTGAACTCAGGAGCCAGAATAAGGTAACAGGTTGCGTGGCAGTTAAAGTCAGGTATTCCGACTTTGAAACACATACCGTACAAAAGGCAATACCTTATTCCAATGCTGACCATATACTGCTTAAAACTGCCCGTGAACTATTTGATAAATTATACCAGCGAAGGGTTCTTGTACGTTTGATAGGCATACGTTTCACCAACATTATTCCGGGTAATTACCAGATCAATCTGTTTGATGACACTGAGGAAGATATCCGGCTATACCAGGCGATAGACAGTATAAAAAAGCAGTTTGGTGAGAAAGTATTGTTTCGGGCGGCAGGAATTGAAAGATTTTAATACTTTAGTAAAACACAACTTTGGCAATGACCGGACCTGTTACCGATTTACTACGGGATATTGAGGTAGATATTGAAAAATCTAAAAGTAAGAAGTTAAGGAAAGCAATTATCAGGATAATAGTGCTTGCCTCTGTAATGGCAGTTTTACAAATGGTTTTTCTAAAATTTGGACATCCGTTCTATAGCAGGGCGGCATTTTATCCAACTGCTATAATGGTATTGTTAGTTCAGTTTTTTGCATTTCCATTGGTTTCCTGCGTCCTTGCCTTGTGCATTAAATTGATACAGCAGAGAGGAAGAATAGATTCAGAAAAGGTATTTAAATTTGGCAGTTCGATTCTGATTGTATTCTATTTTTCAGAAATTCCGTATTGGATATTCGTTATTTTCAAGTATATTTTTTAATAATTTTGCTAATGAAGTAATTGAAAAATGTGCTATTACAACGGTATAAAAGTAACACGGGATGAATACATCCGCTTGAAAGCGCTGGAAAAGCGTTTCGCTTTTCTTAATGATGAAATGGCAATTTACAAAGGGTTTGACTATGGCGATTATCCGGTCATACGACCTAAAGCCAATTCACATGAAACAGAGCGTGTGGAAATGCAGTGGGGCTTTTTACCTCCGTATGTAAATACAACAGAGAAGATAAAAAACTTCAGATATGGTTATAAGGATGCAACAGGTAAATGGAAGCCTTCCTATACCACGCTGAATGCCACCAGTGAACAGTTATTGGAAAAAATGTACAAGGATGCGGCATTGCACCGGCGCTGTCTGATACCATCTGCTGGCTTTTATGAATGGCGGCACGTACAGGTAGTTGGGAAGAGCGGCAAGTTGTTAAAAACGCCGGAAAAATTTCCTTACCACATTGAGATGGTCAACCAGCCCGAATTTTATATGGCAGGTATTTGGCAACCCAATACCAATTTGGATACCGGCATTACCACCGATACATTTGCGATTGTAACTACTGATGCCAATACACTTATGAAGCAAATTCATAACAGTAAAGAACGTATGCCCACCATATTGCCGGGAGATGTAGCAGAGGCATGGTTGTATAAAGACCTTAACGATCAGGAAATATTAGACATAGCCAACTATCAGGTAGCATCTGCCGAAATGAAGGCTACACCGCTGCATAAGGATTTCCTGAAAAGAGATAATCCGCATGAAGAAGTAATTTATCAGGAGGTGCCTGAGTTGGTATATTCTTAATCGTCTTTTCGTTCGTGGAAATTTATATAATCCTCGATCAGTCTGCCTACACCTTCAGCTTCTTTCTGCCTTCCTTCAGGAATAGAAGTCCAGAATTCACCAGAATTGAAATCCATTGCCCTGACCACAAGGAGGGGTTTGCGTTCACTGCTGAAAATGATATGGAATGCCAGCCAGTTCTCCATATCAACAGGTTGGATACGAAGCGTTGTATTACCGTAAGTGATTTCAAATGGCATTTCTGGAAACAAGGAATCTATCTGCAAATTTTATTTAAACAGCACATTATTTTTCAAGTTCACATTTCGTGGTGTTCAATCACCTGTCTCAATGCTTTTAATAAATCATTTAAATTTCCTTTTTCGCCTGTAAAAATTATATAATCACTTTCTGTTGGTTTGGGTTTTGACAGTAAATCCCTTTTAAGGTATATTGCTGTCCGATGCTTGAATTGGGTTAATAAGCAAACCAACATTCGTTATCTCGGCAAGCTATACGTGCCGCCATATTTATCAAGATAAAACTTTTTACAACGACTTGCTATAATCCAATCTCGGCACCTTTGCTATATCACTTTTCCTGATCCTGAACTTTAGCGCTCCGGTTCCAAATCCACATTCATCAATATTGATATCAAAAAAATCAGATTCCTTCATTTTATTTTTATCAAAACAAAGGAGCAAGTTACTTCCGTCGCTCATGCCGTATGTCTGATCAAACAAATAGTCGCTAAGCTCCACTGTATCGCGTTGAGGACTTGTAATAAGGCTGACATACCGGTTCATTTGAAAAGAAAGCACCTGAACCATCTTGCTATAATCGTTAAAACCTCCTAATTGCCGGATGGCCTCTCTGCCATTCTTAGAAAACTTTAGACGAAAATAATAGTAATTATCATATTTTTTTTCAAGGGTCAATTTTTGCAATGAATCCGTTACGGGCATTGTTTGCATTTCCTGGGCCACAAAAAAGGAAGAGGGTTGATACGTAAGTGTAACATTAATACCATTCACCTTATGCGCTTGCACTAACCCGCTTTTTTTATCATTAATATAGCGTATTAATTCTGCTTTCGATAAAGCTTCATCTTTATTGGAGCTACAACTTCCCCAAAGCAGGATCCATATTAGATTCAGATAAGCTACTCTCTGCATTATCATAGTTATTTTGCTGTTACGGTATATTCCTTGTTCAGTTGCTCGACAATCTTATCCGTTATATCCATTGAAGGATCCGCATACGCTATATTTCCATTAGTTGCAACCAAAATCATTTTATAACCATGCTTTTTCCCATATCGTAAAAGATAATTATTAACCGTAGTTAAAACACTTTGGGTAAGCCTTTGCTCTTCCTGTGCTGCGTTTTGATTGATGGCATTTTGATAATCATACAACTGTTTTTGTTTATTGCTGATCAACTCACGGCTAAGTTGGCGCTCTTTTTCTGAACCGGAAACTGCTGTTTTTTCATATTTTACCATTGACTCCTGTACCTCCCTTGTAAGGGAATCAATGTTTGCCTCCCATGTTTTCTTTTTGCTTTCAAATTCATTTCTGGCATGCACCATAGCATTATAGCCATTAAGAAGCTTACCTGAATCAACATAAGAGATTTTTTTAGCAGAAAAGACAAATTCAAATAACAGAAAAAAAAGCACAATGACAAATAGTGTCAAAGTAAGCAGGTTAGTGCGAAGAAAATTCATCAGGCTTGCAGATTTAAGGTTGATAATAATTTTGACTAAAATAAGTGCTTTTTTGAGTTCAAAGTATTTTTAAGCAGTTTTTTTCTTTATGCGGGATTCCCTGTTGCTTCTTAGCCGCTTTTTTACAAAACCATTAAGTGTAATCATGTAGTGAGATCAATCTTTAAGGTTTACAAAGCCGTGGGGAACAAATGAAAATGTAAATTGTTTTACAGCAGGTAAGAGAAACTAAATAAATACTTGTAAACTATTTGATTTTATCATTCAAAACTTCTACATTAGTTAATGCAATCAACCTACGTTACTATGAGAAAGTTATCAACCAGGCTTAAGTTCTACAGAGTCAGTTCTTTTACGCTTACAGAAATATTGGTAGTATTAATAATCATGGGCATTTTAGTACTGCTGGCATTGCCAAATCTTATGCCTTTGATCACTAAAGCCAAAAGCACAGAGGCGAAGCTTCAGTTACAGCATGTTTATACACTTGAAAAAAACTATTTCTTTGAAAAATCAAAATACGCTTCCATATTAGAGGATATTTCATTTGAACAGCAAAAGCTTTCTGCTGAGGGAGGACAAGCCAATTACAAGATTGAGATTATTGATGCATCCTCCAATTCGTTCAGAGCTCGCGCTACCGCAGTAGTAGATTTTGATGGCGATGGAAAGTTTAACGTGTGGGAAATTGATCACAATAAGAATTTAACAGAAGTAACACCAGACTAAATGTACTTGATTGTCCTTTCGCTAATCTTACTGACAGCAGCTTACATCGGGTATGAAGATTATAAGTACCGCGCGGTAAGCTGGGTATTGTTTCCCATATTGGGTGTTTTGGGAATTTCCTCTTCAATTATGTTAAGCAATTCCTATACAACAGCGCTTCTAAACTTTTCCGTTAACCTTACCTTTCTTACAATACAACTTGCTGTATTGTTCCTGTATCTTAACTATAAAAAGAAAAGTAATAGAGCGCTTACAAAAAAAATAGGGGCTGGTGATATTTTCTTTCTTTTAATGAGTGCCTTTTTTTTCTCTCCGCTTAATTTTCTCTTTTATCTTATATCGAGTTTAGTTTTCGCTTTAATAGTGCATCTTCTTTTCCTAAAAGGGAAATTATATCCCCAAAATCTCACTACGATACCACTGGCAGGGTTACAGGCAGTTTTTTTAATCCTGTGCTTGCTAACCAGTAAAACTGCACTTCAAATAAATATAACTGATGATTCCTGGATCCTATATAAGCTTCTGATAGTATGAAAAATACCGACATTTTTAAAATTGATCCTAATGCCCTGCAGGCCATTTCTTCAAAACTTGCCTGGTTTTACCGGATTATACCTTCAGGCAATGCAAACGGCGTTTTGCATTGCTTTATAGACCGTGAAAAATACAAAGACAGGATTGAGGATGAAATAGAATTGTTCCTGGGTAAAAAAATATTACTGGAATCCGTGGACAGTAATACAATAGAAGATAATCTTCAAATTTACTTTCCGGAAAATACAAAGGACACAAGACAGCAAAATGTATATTACCACGGTGATGCGGATTCATTTTTAACACACCTGATATCCGAAGCAAAGTCATTAAAAAGCAGCGACATCCACGTAGAAATATACGAAGAGAAATGCAGGGTGAGAATCAGAATAGACGGCGTTTTGGTGCAACGGTATATTTTAGATAAAAAGCAATACCCTTCGCTCGTAAATAAAATTAAGGTTATAGCCAACCTTGACATAGCGGAAAAAAGGCTTCCCCAGGATGGAAGAATTCTATTTGAGTTTAAAGATGAGAAATTTGATATAAGGGTTTCTGTATTGCCTACCCTGTATGGAGAGAAGGTAGTATTACGTTTGCTGAATAATGATACAGCCAATATTGAATTAACCTCTTTGGGATTTTCTGACGATGATCTGAAAAAGTACATGGAAAGCACGAAAAAAAGAAGCGGTATTATTTTGATCAGCGGCCCTACAGGTTCAGGCAAAACTACCACTTTATATGCAACACTAAAGTTATTGAACAACGATGAAAGAAATATTACTACCATAGAAGACCCTATTGAATATACACTTGAAGGAGTGAACCAGGTACAACTTAAGGAGAATATCGGCTTTAACTTCAGTGCAGCGCTTAGAACATTTTTACGGCAGGATCCCAATATTATTATGGTAGGGGAAATAAGAGATGTAGACACAGCCAATATGGCTATACGAACGGCGCTTACAGGACATCTTGTTTTATCAACTATTCATACTAATTCAGCATGGGGAATTATTTCAAGGTTGATAGACATGAATATTCCCCCTTTTCTGATTGCTAATACATTAAATATGGCAGTTGCTCAAAGGCTTGTCAGGTTACTTTGCCCGCATTGCAAAATAGAATCCGACTCTCACGGAATTGTATACCCTCAGAAATTTAAACCATATAAAGCAATAAGCGCTCAATACATCGCCAGGGGGTGTCCTGAATGTCACAACACGGGCTATAAGCAAAGAAAAGCGATATATGAAGTAATTATAATTGATGAAGAATTAGCAGAATTAATAAAGTCGGGAAGTATCAGCACCCCGGAAATGCTGGAACAAAAAGGGATAAAAACTTTATCTCATAATGCTTTTGAACTATTTGAAAAAGGAGAAACAAGCCTGGAAGAGATTTACCCATTACTTATGAATTAACTACAAACCCTGATGCGAAAGTATATTATAGTACTCTTGTTGTGCTTAAGCATGTCTCATTATCTTGCCAGTGCGCAGCCCCAACAGCAGCAAAACCGCCTTACCTTAATCGAGCAGCGCCTTGCTGATCTTTCTCAAAATGTACCCGGATTAAATCAAAAAGTAGAAACCGCCGTTTCTAATAGCTCCCTGCAGGAGTTTTTAAAAGGGCTTGCTGCCACGCATAATCTGAACATTTATGTTGATCCATCTGTAAATCAAAAAATTACAGGCTATTTTTCAGATGAAAAAGTCATCAATGTGCTGATGTACGCTGCAAAACAATATAATCTTGATTTCACCTTTACCGGAAGTATTATATCCATTTCAACTTATAATGATCCGTTGGCCAACCTCCCGCCACCTCCTCGATTAATCCAGATACAATATGATCCAAACTCGGATCATTTAACTATGGACCTTCAGGATGATTCCCTTTTACAGGTAGCTAAAAAGATTACCCAGCTCACAAATAAAAATGTCGTTTTGGTTCCGCAGCTTTTTTTTAAAAAAGTAAGTGGATATTTTCAGGATATGCCCGTTGAAAATGTGCTTGAAAAACTGGCTATCGCCAATTCCTTCAAACTAAATAAAACCAACGATAACGTATATGTACTTGAACCACTTAAGGAAGGGGAAGAGATTGTTACCCGTGAAAATAAAAATGTAAGTCCGAACTACTCAATAAAAAAAACAATTACCCGTCAGCCCGGCAGCACGCTATCGAATTCCATCAACATTGAATCTTCTGAGTCGGGAAAAAAATTTGTAAATCTTAATGTGGTTAACGCTCCAATAAAGGATCTGATAAGGGACATTGCCGAACAGGCAGGTATTAATTACTTTATGTATTCAGAAATTACAGGCGTATCAACTGCAAGTGTTCAGAACATGCTTTTCAATGATGTACTGACTTTTATCCTTCAGGGAACAAAATATACATTTAATGTTGATAAAGATGTGTATTTGATTGGAGACAGGAACGACGAAGGCTTAAGAAAACATAAGCTTATACGTTTGCAACACCGGTCTGTAGACTCTTTGCTCGCCGTTATTCCGCAACAGATTAAAGGCAATGTAGACATTAAAGAGTTTAAAGAGCTTAACAGTTTTCTCCTGAGCGGGTCAGAACCTGAAATAAAAGAAATTGAAGGTTTTGTTTATCAATTAGACAAAACAGTACCTATGGTTATGATTGAAGTAATTCTAATGGATGTAAAGAAAAGCAAGACTATTGAAACAGGTATTAAAATGGGAGTTTCAGATTCAATTGTTAGCGGAGGCACCATCCTTGGGGGATTGGATTTTACATTTAGCTCCGGTGACGTAAACCGGTTTATAGACCGTATAGGCTTAAATAATGTGTTTAATATCGGTCGGGTTACGCCAAACTTTTATGCTTCTTTAAAGGCTTTGGAGAATAACAGTAATATAGATCTCAGGCAAACGCCTAAACTCTCCACCTTGAACGGACATGCTGCCACTCTTAGTATAGGCAGCACGCGTTATTACGCAGCAAGCACCCAAAATGTGGTAGGATCCCTAAATCCACAAACAATAGTAACACAGCAGTTTTACCCGGTTGAAGCAAACCTGGCAATTGATATCCGGCCTTTTGTTTCCGGAGAAGAGCAGGTAACATTAAATATAGATATCAACATTACTGATTTTATCGGGAATGCCTCAATTACGGCGCCACCGCCTTCAGCAACGAGTAAGTTTAAATCTATAATAAGAGTAAAAAACGAAGAGATGATCGTATTGGGAGGAATTGAGAGGAATGAAAAAAGTGATGAAGGGTCAGGCATTCCTTTCCTTGCAAGGATCCCGGTTTTGAAATGGCTGTTCAGCAGTCGAAGCAAGACCACAAGTAAAACAGTATCAGTAGTGTTTATTAAACCAAGTATTTTTTACTAATTATGTGGTCTACTATTAAACAAAAAATACTACAACTATCAAAAGCTACCGGCGTTGAAATTGTTTTTACGCAGGAGCATAAATATATTGCGCACATAGTTTGCCTTACCCTTAGGAAAAATAAGATTATTGTAGAAAGGCAGGTAACAGGTGATGAATTGGTGCTGGAAAACCTGCCTAAATCTATTCCGTTATTTCTTACTTTTAACGGAAAAGGTGTACTGGTAAAGAAAGTTCCTGTTTCTACAGGAAAGGTCAGCACAATTGAAGATGTTTTGCCTGAATCAAACCCCAATGATTTTTATCATTCTATTGACAATTTTAATGGCTTTTCAACAATTTCGATTGCAAGGAAATCGCTGATAGATGAAATAATAAATAGTTTCAGGGCAAGGGGCTTTAAAGTACTCAATGTATCTATCGGATTTAAACCCGTGATGCTGATATTGCAGCATCTTAATCAAAATACAGGAGCCATAAAAAGCAGTACTTACCAACTCGAAATACAAAAAAATGAAATTACGGATTTTGAAATTGTATCGCCTGAGGCTGACAAACCGGTAGGCCAGGAATTCATTTTTTCAGAACAATACATAGCTGATTCACGTACAATTGCCCTCGGAACTGCGGTAGCGCTGCTTACAGACCAGATAGAAGTGGCCCCCGGTTTTAAAAATGAGACTATTCTCAATGAAAGAAGTAATTTTAAAAGCTATCTTTTGTTTAAGTACTTCGGATGGGCATTATTGATTGGATTGTTGGGTCTGCTCCTGATCAATTTTTTTGTTTTTAATTATTACGCCCAAAAAAACAACGAGCAGGAAACGGCGCAAAGATATACTAGGGGGAATGCGGCTATTGAAGAAAAGCTCAGACAAAAAGTACGGCAAAAAGAAAAATTCCTGGAACATACGGGTTGGCTGAACCAATATAAAACCAGCTATTTCGCTGACCGGATGGCAAGTTTACTACCTGCAGATATTGTATTAACGTCCATGCAGGTTAACCCTTTAAATAAAGGAGGAAATACTGTTAAAGGCGTCTCTTTCAGAATGAATACCATTGAAATTAGCGGGGATTGCACCAGTACAAGCTACCTTACCCAATTTATGAATAATTTAAAGAGCATACAAGGCGTAAAAAAAGCGAGTGTAATTAACTATACCTATAATAAAGAAAAAAATACAGGTTCTTTTATCCTGGAAATACTTACCTACTAAATGCTTAAAAACCTATCATACAGGCAAAAATTAAAAATACTTCCATTTGCGGCAGTATTAAGCATATTAATATGCTATAAGTTCGGTTTTGTAAACACCGTAAAAGAACATGAGAAATACAGTCATCAAAAAAAAACCGCTATGTTTGAAAAACAATTGGGTTATTCTTTTCAAATGTTGAATTCCCGGGAAAAAAAACTCAATGAACTATTAGATGGATTTGTGCTGGATACGCTTGATAACAGTAAAAATCTTCTTTCTGTAGCCACAACCTGGTGCCGGAGCAATAACCTTGAAATAAAGGAATTCAAGCCTTATGCTTATGCTGTGCTGGATAGTATGAGTATTATTACACAATCACTAACGGTTGCAGGAGGCTTTATAGATTGCCTTAAGTTAGTGAATGCCCTGGAGACACAATTTCATACTGGAAAATTAAGCTCCGTACAGTACAAATCAGTTAGAGACCCTAAAACCAAAACATTGGAATTAAATTGTACACTTTACATCCAAAATATAGACAACTATGGAACGAAATATAAATAAGTATGTTTATTATTTCTTAGCTATAATGAATACTATGCTTTTGGGTTGCGAAACTGCATTAGAGAAACCGCTTGAAAAGGATTTCGTAATCTTGCTTTCCCCTAAAGATAGCCTGGTAACCAGCACTACTTCTCAAACTTTTTACTGGGATTTATTAGACGGCGCTGCGGAGTACCAGTTGCAGGTTGTATCGCCTCGTTTTAACGCTATAGAAAGGTTAATCAAAGATACAATTATGAATGGGAACCAATTTACAATAGAGTTAGCAAAAGGCGATTACGAATGGAGGGTAAGGGGGCTAAACTACAGTAGTGCATCCCGATTCAACAATATTAATAGGCTGTATATTCATTAATATAAGCGTTACGATGCATCCCAGGAAGTTTAAATATTTTTTAATTGCCGGTGTAGCCCTGGTATGGGGAATAATTATTTACAGGATTATTCGAAGCCTTTCAAATGAAACACCTGTTGTGCCTGTGCCTCTATTGGCTGCTCCCACTTTTAATTATACCATTGAGCCGGATACTTTTTTTTTATTCGCTGACTATCCCGACCCATTTTTGCCAGATGAAGAAAATAGCGACACCGGTAATGTTTCAGAACCGAAACCAATAACCAATACGGATCCTGGTTTAAATCAACCACCCTTGCAAACAGCTCCTGCAGATAGTTTTGATCCATCAATAATTAAATATACCGGAATGATCGCTAACCCGGAAATGAAAATAAGGATGGCTATCATTAAAATTAATGAGCGGGAAGTTGTGTTAAAGGAGAAAGGCAAAACGGCTGATTTTACGTTGCAAAAAATACTGAAAGACAAAATTATAATCATGCATAAATCAAAACGATATGAAGTGTTGCGTGATCAATGAGAAATTTTGTGTTGTGAAGGAATTGATCTTGACTTGTATTTTTAGATGTAACTTTTTCATAAGCCATTCATTTATGTATTTTATATGACAAGCTGCACTTTTTACTACTGTTTAATTTGTTTTTCCAGTTCCTCTACTCTTTTGTTGACCTGAATAAGATGCAGGGTTAACTCCTCCACTTTCTCAAGTAATTTCCGGTTCATCTCGCCCAGCTCAACACCACCTGATTCGTTTATTTCTGCTGCTGAGGGCATGCCAGGCAAATGTTGATGTGCCTGAATATAATTTTCAATATCAGTAAACGTAGGTAAAGCATAACTGGTTTGAAAAACATAATCCGGCCATGGATTAACTGAAGTTACTTTTATCTCCCGCGCTCCAATGGTGCCTTCTACAGCCAGTTTAAATGAACCGGTTGTTTGGGTACCAATACCTACGTTGCCCACAGTGGTTATATGTTTAACCAGGTATTTGTACCTGCTGTATTACGCCATAAAAATTCTGGGCCGTCAAAATATACACGTTCTACGGCTGAACCGACCCTGAGATGAAAATAAGGATTTCCAAGATTTTCATGTAGTCCGTATCTCACGTACGAATTGGCAGAATAGGTTTCCAGATCAAACCGTGAGGCAGCACTTGGTCCAGACGAAAGATTTCTCACTTTTGCTATGGTTGCCGTAGTTTCATCCCTGCGAATATCTAATTGTGAGGTAGGTGCAGTGCCTGTGCCTATACCTACATACCCGGTATTGGTAGTGTAAATATGGGGAGAAGAGGTAGACCATTGTACAATGGAAAATTTACCAATTACAATTGCAGTTAACAAAAAAAGAATTTTTCTCATTGGAAATGTTTTTGAATTAATAAAGATGGTTGCTGAAATTTTACCTGCGCAATTTTACTTGTTTTGGCATTATTATAAATACGTTGTGAATTGTCTGCCGCATCTCAATTATGAAACAGGATATTGTTTACTATAATATTATTGTATTTATCTGGTTTTAATAGTTCTCTCATTCAGGACTTGTTACTGGAAAAAATTGATTGAAAATGGCTACTGTAGTTGGTGATACCCAATCTCATCGCCTATACACAAATACCAACAAGGCGAGATTTTCAACTTACACGGAAAAGAAACTCTTGCTCTTTTCTTATACCTCATTCTCGCCAAAATGGGGACCGATACTTTTAACAACGAGGTGTCATTTCGGCGTGTCTTCGGTCGGTTTACTTTCGTTCAACTTCTTTACACTTACCTAATGCCTTTACAGGCAACTTTTGCCTGAACATTCAGCACCGCAACTTTTGATTAGAGCACCTTCAGGTGGTTTGCATATCCCGTCTGTACAGCGTATGCGGTAGGCCTATTACCATCTTCTATACAGCATTGAAAAAGAACTATCTATTCTATCCATTCGTGACACACCCAACAACGGCGGAAAAATATTTTCCTCATTAATCCAAGCCATAGCGATAATTCATTAGTCCTTAACCGGAAGAAAAAGTCCATCTAAAAACTCGTATCTATTCGAACTGTTCTTCTTGTTACTATAATAAATCTTAAACTCCGAGAAACCACTCTTGCCTTTAGAAACAATTTCAGATTTAATAAAGGGCGTTTTTGAAAGGTTCCAATACCCATCCTTCCATATAATCAAAAAATTATTAGCCCCAAACGTAGAGCCAAATACACCCATTTCTAAAGCATAGGCTTTATTATTATCCCGAGCAGTAAAGTTTATAAGAGAAGAATCTGGCAATTCAACATTAGTAAAAATAATTTGATCTTCAACAACACCATTCCTATCTATGCGGAATATCAAATCCTTATTATGTTTAAAAACGTTTAAATAAGTTCCGGTAGCATCTAGCTTATATACCTTAATTTTTTTGTAACAAATCTGTTCCTGACAATAGCTATTACTTACAGAACAAATTAACACCATTGCTAGCATTATAGTTTTCATTACTTATATTTATACATTCTTAAATAGTTAGGCCGTACGCCCTCTACATTTACTTCTTGCAATTGAGAAAAATTCCAATTGGGCTTTTTACCTGCCGGCACCATACTTCTCGGACTATAATACAATAATGAATTATTAGTAATATCTGAACTAAGACCCGCATGAACTTTATATGTTATACTAAGCACATTTAACCAGGCTTGTCTATCCGTATTTGTTTTTATACCGCTATAAGGATTATCATAAACTGATCTATTATTATCTCCTGGTAATAGAGAAGAAAACTGATACTTTTGAGTAATTACACCTGTATAAGTATCAGGGAATTTATCACTATCGGTCCTATTCTTAATTATATTAGCTACGCTTTCTATTTCAGGAGATTTTCCATTTCGAATCTCTGCAAACATAACTCTTGAAAAAACCCCGAGATCACTATTCCAATCCAATTTAGGATTGTTATCAATAAGAGAAAAATATTCCTTAGTAATTGCCTTATCCCATTTAGGGAGGTTAGCAATAAAATTAACTCGTATAAAATCATCATTGTTAAGAAAAACAACCTGATCAATGCCGTCCTTAACATGCTTAACAGCTCCAGTTTGAGTATTTACAAAATCAGTATTTGTCTTTCCGCCATCTGGGTCAGTAAGACCAACCGGATCATTTCCCATGCTCACATAAGGAGAGTGGAACTGACCTTTTGGATCCACGCTGAGCCATCTTGCGATCTTGGAGTCATACATCCTCAGCTCGAACGCGTTCCAGTCTGTTTCGGGGTCTTTTTCCGCATACTGCCCCTGGTAGCCGTAGCGATAATCATTGGTGCCCGTGGTTTGCGGGGTGATCACCATACCGTAAGGATAATAAT
>ENA-UOUJ01000074-UOUJ01000074.1-activated-sludge-metagenome-genome-assembly--contig:-NODE-74-length-85298-cov-8.977265_pt1 | contig 85298 bp, 77 predicted proteins | sample MGYA00249839_ERZ747224 | MGnify/ENA primary metagenome ERZ747224 (study PRJEB28782, sample SAMN03220277) | activated sludge metagenome | biome: wastewater; feature: sewage sludge; material...
GCCCATCCCCAGGACCGCAGCAAAAAACCGTGCACTCATGTAAAACTCCCTTGTTACTTCGCCCCGCACGGAAACCTTGAGAAACAACCAATCGCCATCAAGGTGAGATACGGGAACAATTGCCATATCGCCAAGCGAGACCCACCGATCGGAAAGGTTTCGATCCGATCGTCTCGCCTCGGCGTCGTGAGTATCCAGTTGGATGACTTGCGTCGTGCTCCTGAGCCCACCCACTACTGGACGCAACGGAGCGGCAATCACCAATCGCGTTTGGTGAAAATGTGACCCGCCAGAAAGCCGGTTTCCCCCCCGTTGACCGAACCCGCTGTAATTCCAGCGGAGTGACAGCTCAACCGGGTAAAATTGTCGCGTCTCAATGAGATGCGCGCGAAAGTGAAACGGGCCAGACAACTTGTCTGGCCCGCAAAATCGCTGTGAAGCGCTGTTATTTCAGCGAGAATCCCGCAGGCGTTCAGCTTCCGAGACGCCGTTGCCACCAGCCGCGGCGAGCCGGCGGCTCCTCCCCGCTCACCTCCGCAGTGGCAGCTTCGCCGGGCGAAACGACCACACGCTCAAGCTTGGGCTCCGACGAGGCCTCGCTCCGCGCACGCACGCGCGCAAGCACGGAATCCTCGAGCGCCGGCTGCGGCTCCTCGGACGCCGCAGGCGCACGTTCCTCGGCCTTCTCGACCCGCTGCGCCTCTGCCGAGGAGCGGCGCGGCCTGGAGGACGCCACAGGCGCCTCGGCGGCATCCGCCGCCGCTGCCTCGGGCTCGGCCGACACCGGCTCCGCCGTCTCGACGGCTTCGCCCTCCGCGGCCTTCGCTTCGGACGAGCGCCGCCGCGTCGACGGACGACGCGTCTCGCTGCGCTCCGTGGCTTCCGTCACGTCCGCAGCAGCCACGACCTCATCGCCCGCAGCCTCGCCGTCCACCTGGAGAGCGTCGGGCCGAAACGTGTCTGCACCCTGATCCTCGACTTGAGGAGCGTCCGAGCCGTCCTCGGAGGCGAAAGCATCGCCGGCGCCATTGGATGCGTCGTGAGCGTCTCCGCTCCCGTTCTCGCCACGGACCCGGTCGCGACCTCTGCGCCCGCCACGACGGCCGCGGCGGCGACGACGCCCATTGCCGCCGCCCTCCTCCGAACCTTCGCTCCGCGCCTCGCGCTGCTGGGGCGCATCCTCGGCGTCGACGTCCTCTTCGACGTCGCTCGCATCGCCATCGCCGTTGCCCGCGTGATCGTCCACGCGGTCGTCATAATCCAGCCCGCCGTCGTCGCGCCCACCGCGCGCCTCCGAACGGCTGCCGTCGCGGCGTCCGCGCCGACGACGACGGCGACGTCCGCCCTCGCGGCTGCCGTCTTCGCGTGCCCGCGGCTGCTCGGCATCGCCGTCCTCGGCGTCCGCATCCGCTTCGAACGCCTCGCCCTCGAAGCCCCAGTCCATGTTGACCGCAGCCCGATCCGGACGGCGCGTCGCAACCGGCGCGGTCTGCCCCTTCTCGACCACGAAATTAGCGCCCTGCAGCTTGTCGCTGGCCTGGACCGTGACGAAGATCCCGTGCCGCGTCTCCATCTCGTTGATGAAATGACGCTTGTTGTTGAGGATATAGAGTGCGACCGCCGACGTAGTCGTCGCGACGAGCGACGTCCGGGCTCCCGCCATCAGCGCATCCTCGAGCGCACGCAGAACCGCGAGCGCCACGCTCTCGGTCGAACGGATGATGCCCGTCCCCTGGCAGTGCGGGCACTGTGACGTCGAGCCTTCGAGAACGCCCGACCTGAGACGCTGCCGGCTCATCTCCATCAGACCGAAATGGCTGATCCGCCCGAGCTGAATGCGGGCACGGTCGAAGCGCAGCGCATCCTTCAGCCGCCGCTCGACGGCGCGGTTGTTGCGCTTCTCCTCCATGTCGATGAAATCGATCACGATGAGGCCCGCAAGGTCGCGCAGCTTGAGCTGGCGCGCGATCTCGTCCGACGCCTCGAGGTTGGTGTTGAGCGCCGTCTCCTCGATCGAGAATTCGCGCGTCGCCTTGCCCGAGTTGACGTCGATGGCAACGAGCGCTTCCGTCTGGTTGATGACCAGATAGCCGCCGCTCTTCAGCGTGACGTACGGGCTGAACATGGCATTGAGCTGCCGCTCGATGCCGTATTTCGTGAACAGCGGCTCGGCGTCCTGATGGGCGAGAACGTTCTTGGCATGGCTCGGCATGAGCATGCGCATGAAGTCCTTGGCATCCTTGTGCGCGTGATCGCCGGCCACGACGATCTCGTCCACGTCCTTGTTGTAGAGATCGCGGATCGACCGCTTGATGAGGTTGCCTTCCTCGTAGACGAGGCTCGGCGCGGTGGATTCCAGCGTGAGATCGCGGACGCTCTCCCACAGGCGCAGCAGGTATTCGAAGTCGCGCTTGATCTCCTGCTTGGTGCGCGACGCCCCGGCGGTCCGGATGATCAGGCCCATGCCCTCCGGAACCTCGAGCTCCTGTGCGATGGCCTTGAGGCGCTTGCGGTCCTGCGGATTGGTGATCTTGCGGCTGATGCCGCCGCCCCGCGCCGTGTTGGGCATCAGCACGGTGTAGCGCCCGGCCAGCGACAGATACGTAGTCAGCGCCGCGCCTTTGTTGCCGCGCTCTTCCTTGACCACCTGAACCAGAATGACCTGGCGGCGCTTGATGACTTCCTGGATCTTGTAGCTGCGCGGCCTGCGGCGCGGGCGCGAGGGCAGCTCTTCGAGAGCATCCTCGGAGCCGACGCTCTCGACAGCCTCGGCCTCGACCGACGCGCTGGCCACCTCGTGCACGCCGCCTGCCGCCTCGTCGCCACCATGATGGTCGCCGTTGTGGTCGTCACCATTGTGATCGTCGCCGTTGCCGGCATCGTCGTGGGCGGCGGCGCTTTCCGCCTCGATCGCAGGCGCACGCTCCGGAGCGGCATCGTCCGCTGCCTCGCCCTCGGCGGCGTCGGCGTCCGTGGCATCGGCCTCTTGCGGCTGAGCGTCCGAAACGTCCTCCGCCAGTACGTCGTCACGCTGCGCGGCTGCCGCGACCGTCTGCGGTCCGCCGTCGTCTTGATCGTCGTTGTCGTTGTCGCCGGCATCGTCATCGTCCGCGTCGAGGTCGTCCTCGTCGCCGACGTCCTCGATCATTTCGACGCGAGCGCCCTCGTCGTCGTCATGGTCGTCGCTGTCGTAGTCGCCCTCGGCGTCACCGCCGGCATCGTCAGCGAGCGCGGCAGGCTCGTCTGTCCCGGTCGCGGAGCGGCCCTTGCCGCCCGAGCGCCGACGGCGCGCAAGCCGCTCGGCCCGCGCATCCGCAGCCGCTTCCTCCTCGGCTTCGGCAAGCGCCTCCTCTTCGATGAGCGCCTGCCGGTCGGCCATCGGGATCTGGTAATAGTCGGGATGGATTTCGTTGAAGGCGAGGAAGCCGTGGCGGTTTCCGCCGTAGTCGACGAACGCGGCCTGCAGCGAAGGCTCCACGCGCGTAACCTTGGCTAGATAGATGTTGCCGCGAAGAAGCTTGCGGGCAGCGCTCTCGTAGTCGAATTCCTCTACACGTCCGTTGCGCAACACCACCACCCGCGTCTCTTCGGGGTGGGTGGCATCGATGAGCATCTTGTTGGGTGCCATGTTTCTTTTTCCTTTGCGCGCCGGCGGGCCGAACCACCGGAACCGGCCAGGGGGCCGGAGGCGACAAGCGGCCAAGTCGAGGCGCGCGCCTTTGTGTTGAAATTGAAGGCGATGGGTTGAATGGGTCGGGCGCCCACGCCTGTCGCGACGGCCGGGCGATCCGGGCGCGCGCCGCTCCGGGCCGAGATCGGTCCGGAGGCAAGAGACGGGAATGAGCGGTCGATCTGCATGGGTCCCTGTGGGGGTATCCCTAAGTCGAGGTTCAAAGATGGCCGGACGAAACGTCCGGAACAGAAAGCGGCAAGCGAACTCCAGCACACACCGGGCCGAAAAACGGTACGACGCGTACGCGAGCCAAGCCGCGTAACGGACAGAACGAAAGGAACCAGCCGGGGATTTGGGCAAACCGCCTCAAGAGCCGGGACCTTGTCCTCGCTGACCCGCAGCGCCCCTTTCATCGGCGCCTGACGGGCAAGCCGCATCGTTGCCGAGACCGCGCACGGATCGTGACGTAGAAGGACGGTGCGCTCTGGCGCATCACTCCGGCGAGGCCCCGTCGAAGCGGAGAACCGTGGCGCCGAACGCTAAAGAACGCACCGAAGTGTCATCGAACCCGTGCGCATGGTCTGCTTCCGTTGCCTGGCGAATACGGCGATCGGCATTACGCCGATCTCAACCTGCCCAAGCAACCAAATGCAAAAACAACCTTCGCGCGAAGCAGACGCTGTCCAACACGATGCGGGTCAATTTTGTACGGGTTCGCCCGCAGCGTGGCAAGCCCGTTTACGGAGAAAGAGGACAAGCGGACTGCATAATCTGCCGCACTCTTGCGCGAAACCGGCAAATATGACCTAACTTGTAGAACCTACGTGATAATTTGCGCACGAACGCCACAGGGATAGCGTGCAGCAGGGGATGGGGACGCAGACCGGAACGCTTGTCCTCAAGGGGGCATGTCTCCTCCTTGCGATGCTGATGCACGCTTGGTTGTATGGGACAGCATGGGGCGCCCCCGAAGCCACCGCCACCGCGGCCCACCTGTCCGGCGACAAGACGCGCACGACATTCCGGCTGGATCTGACCGCCGGCGTCACGGCGGAAATCTTCACGCTCGCAAACCCCTACCGCGTCATCGTGGACCTGCCCGACGTCTCGTTCCGGTTGCCGGACGGCACCGGCCAGACGGGACACGGCCTCGTCGATGCGTTCCGATACGGCCTCTTCGCCGAAAGAAAGGCCCGCGTCGTCATCGACACCGCAGGCCCGGTCCGGATCGAGCGGGCCGCGATGGCGGCCGCCCCCCGGAACGACGGCATCGTCTTCACGTTCGATATGGTGACCACCGCGCCCGAGAGCTTCGGAGCCGGCACCGGCGCCGGCAAGGCCGCCGAAGCCGAGCGCAAGGCACCGGCCGGGACGCCCCCGCCGCCCGCCGCCAAGCCGCCGGAACGCGGCAAGGCCGTCATCATGATCGACCCGGGCCACGGCGGCATCGACGGCGGGGCCGTGAGCGCATCGAACGTGCTGGAAAAGGATGTCGTGCTCGCCGTCGCCAGGGAACTGGGCAAACAGCTCGGAACGACGGGCCGCTACGACGTGCGCATGACGCGGGCGTCCGACGTCTTCATTTCTCTCGACCAGCGGGTCGCGCTCTCGCTCGAGCAAGGCGTCGATCTCTTTATCTCCCTTCACGCCGATTCCTTGGCGGAAGACAGGGGCGCCCGCTCCATTCGCGGCGCGACGATCTACACATTGTCCGAGCGCGCGTCCGACGAGCACGCCCGCCGGATGGCCGAAAAAGAGAACGCCTCCGACCTTGTCGCCGGCCTCAAGGCGCCGGACGCCGAGGACGACGATCAGGTGACCGGCATCCTGATCGATCTCATGAAGCGCGAGACCGCCAACTTCTCGGCGGATTTTTCGAACACTCTGGTGAGCAAGATGAAGCGCAAGGTCGCACTGTCTCGCGTGCCGCAGCGCGCCGCGGCCTTCAAGGTCTTGAAGCAGACGCACGCCCCGTCCGTGCTCATCGAACTCGGCTACTTGAGCCATCCGGAGGACGAAAAGCTGTTGAACTCTCCCGATTGGCACCAGCAGGTTGCCGGCTCGATCGCAGCCGCGGTCGACGCGTATTTCGCGAAGCGGACAGCCACGACGGGCACGCCCTGATGGGAAAATCGCCTCCCGATGGAGCGGTTGTGCACACCTCGATGAAGGAATTAACGAGGTTTAGCATGGCCGGCGTTTACCGACGACGTCATGCCACATTCCATGGTAATGGTTCGACTTGATCCACGGGTTGTTGCAGTGCAATAGCAGTGCGATAAGCATTTGAGAGAGACGGCGAATACGAAACGCGCGGGCGGGATGCACGCAGACGTTTCGAGACGCGAACAGTTAACGAGCCCGTCGAGCGGACCCAGGCGGAATGCGAGCCCCCACACTTCCTCCACCTCAGCGCGCGCCTCGCGCGCGGCCTCAGCGGCGTAAAAGCCTGCTGTTGAGCTTCCTTGGCTGGAGCTTTGGCGCGTTCGTCGTGCTGTTCCTCGTCGGTTCGGCCGGCGCGGGCTACGTGCTGTGGCAGGTCTCGAAGGATCTGCCCGATTACGAGAGCCTGGCCAAGTACGAGCCGCCCGTGATGACGCGCATTCACGCGCACGACGGCTCGCTGATTGCGGAATATGCGCGCGAGCGCCGCATCTTCGTGCCGATCAACGCCATCCCGAAGCACGTCATCGCCGCTTTTCTCTCGGCCGAGGACAAGCGCTTCTACGAGCATGGGGGCCTCGACCTGCAGAGCATCGGCCGCGCCGTCATCCGGCTGGTCGAAACGCAGATCCAGGGCGGCGGCCGGCGCGCGGAGGGCGCGTCCACCATCACCCAGCAGGTGGCCAAGAACTTCCTGCTCTCCTCCGACCGCACCATGGAGCGCAAGCTCAAGGAGGCGATCCTCGCCATCCGTATCGAGCGCGCCTATTCGAAGGACAAGATCCTCGAGCTCTATCTCAACGAGATCTATCTCGGTATCGGCGCCTACGGCGTCGCGGCGGCAAGCCTCGCCTACTTCTCGAAGGAGCTGAAGGACCTCTCGATCGAGGAAGTCGCCTACCTCGCGGCCCTTCCCAAAGCACCGAACAACTATCACCCCTTCCGCCAGACGCAGCGCGCCACCGACCGGCGCAATTGGGTGATCGGCCAGATGGCCGAGAACAAGTACATCACGAGCGAGGAAGCGACCGAAGCGCGCGAAAAACCGCTCACCGTCAACATCCGCCCGAGCGGCGCGCACATCTTCGCGGCCGAGTACTTCGCGGAAGAGGTGCGCCGCTCGCTGCTCTCGGCCTACGGCGAGGCCAAGCTCTATGCCGGCGGCCTCTCCGTGCGCACCACCCTGGAGCCCCGCCTGCAGCGCATCGGGCGCAAGGCGCTGACCAAGGGGCTCGTCGATTTCGACCGGAGCCGGGGCTGGCGCGGCGCCGTGACGAAGATCGAGGTCGAAGGCGACTGGGGCGTTCCGCTCGGCGCCGTCGACATGCCGAGCGACATTGCGCCCTGGCGGCTTGGCGTCGTCCTCTCGATGGAAAAGACGAAGGCCGTCGTCGGGCTCCGCCCCCAGCGCAAGCAGGACGGATCGCTAACGCCCGAGCGTCACGCCGTCGAGCTCACGCTCGCCGAGATGAAGTGGGCCAAGGTCAAGGGCGCCGAACCGAAGGCCATTTCCGACGTGCTCTCCGCGGGCGACGTCATCTACGTGGCCCCGAAGGACGAGGAGGATCTGGCCGGCGCATGGTCGCTCATGCAGATCCCCGAGGTGGGTGGCGGCCTGATCGCGCTCGATCCGCACACGGGCCGCGTGCTTGCCGTCGTCGGCGGCTTCTCGTTCTCGATGAGCCAGTTCGACCGCGCGTTGCAGGCACGCCGGCAACCGGGCTCCGCATTCAAGCCGTTCGTCTACGCTGCCGCCATCGACAACGGCTACAAGCCGACGTCCATCGTCCTCGACGCGCCGATCGAGATCGAGCAGGGCCCCGGCCTCGATATCTGGCGCCCCGAGAATTACGACCGCGACACCGTCGCCGAGCCGCTCACGCTGCGCGTCGGCGTCGAGAAATCGCGCAACCAGATGACCGTGCGCCTCGCGCAGGATCTGGGGATGCCGCTGATCACCGAGTATTCGCGCCGGTTCGGGATCTACGACGATCTGTTGCCGGTGCTTTCGATGTCGCTCGGCGCGGGCGAGACGACGCTGTTGCGTCTTGCAACCGCCTACGGGATGCTCGCCAACGGCGGCAAGGCGATCCGGCCGACGCTGATCGACCGCATCCAGGACCGCTGGGGCAAGTCCGTCTGGCGCCACGACGCACGCGAATGCGTCGCCTGCGCGGCCGAGGCATGGAACGGCCAGCCGGAGCCGGATGTGCCGGACGACCGTCCCCAGGTCGTCGACCCGTACACCGCCTTCCAGACGACCTCGATCATGGAAGGCGCGGTCCAGCGCGGCACCGCAACCTCGTTGAAGGCGCTGAACCGGCCGCTCGCCGGCAAGACGGGCACCACCAACGAAGCCAAGGACGCCTGGTTCGTCGGATATTCGCCGGACCTCGTGGTCGGCGTCTTCATCGGCTTCGACACGCCGCGCCCCATGGGCAGAACGAGCACGGGCGGTCGTCTCGCGGTCCCGATCTTCGGCGACTTCATGAAGGAGGCGCTCGCCGACCAGCCGGCAATTCCGTTCCGCACGCCTCCGGGCATCAAGCTCGTACGCGTCAATCTGAAGACGGGACTGCGCGCCTCTCCCGACGATCCGTCGGCGATCATGGAGGCCTTCAAACCGGACGAGGAGCCGGACGACGCCTATTCCATTATTGGCTTCTCCGACCCCTATGCGCAGAGTGCGGCGGGCGCTGCCCCGCAAAGCAGCGGCGCACAGCGGCAAGGTTGGCAGACGAGCCCGCAGATGCCGGGCTATGGCGGCGGCCCCGGCGGCATGTGGTGAGAAGTTTTCCCGTTTTTTAGGTTTTCGCCCGTAGGTCGCCCGGCGATGCAACGCTGCGCCGCGTTTACATCGCCTGCTCCGGCACTTATATGTCAGCCCAACACGCACATTTCGAAACGAATTAGCGGCACCGGGAGGCCCCCATGCGCGCCGAAGCGCAGAAAACTGTCACGTCCATCGAAGAGGCGCTCGACCTCTTGAGGAGGTATCTTTGACCCGGAGCAAGCCGAGGCACGCCTAGCCGACTTCAACCGGCGCGCGGAAGATCCTGCGCTCTGGAACGACCCTGGCGAAGCCCAGCGCGTCATGCGCCAGCGCCAGCAGCTCGAAAAATCGCTCACCGACTTCCGCCGCATCGAACGCGAGCTTGAGGACAACGTCACGCTGATCGAACTCGGCGAGGCGGAATCCGACGAGGCCACCGTCGTCGAAGGCGAGGGCGCGCTGAAGCGGCTCGATGCGGAAGTGCAGCGCAAAAGCATCGAGGCCATGCTGTCGGGCGAAGCCGACGGTATGGACACGTATATCGAAATCCACGCCGGTGCCGGCGGCACGGAGAGCCAGGACTGGGCCTCCATGCTGACGCGCATGTATCTGCGGTGGGCGGAGCGGCGCGGCTTCAAGGTCAAGATCGTGGACGAGAGCCCGGGCGAAGAGGCGGGCCTCAAGTCGGCGACGCTCGAAATCCAGGGCGAGAACGCCTACGGCTGGCTCAAGACGGAAGCGGGCGTGCACCGGCTGGTGCGCATCTCACCGTTCGACTCCAACGCGCGCCGTCACACGAGCTTTGCCTCCGTCACCGTCTATCCGGTGATCGACGACTCGATCGAGATCGATATCAATCCCGCCGACGTGGATGTCTCCTTCGCACGTTCGAGCGGCGCCGGCGGCCAGCACGTGAACAGGACCGAGTCGGCCGTGCGCCTCGTCCACAAGCCGACCGGAATCGTGATCTTCGCGCAGGAGCAGCGCTCCCAGCACCAGAACAAGGACATCGCCTACAAGCGCCTCAGGGCCCGTCTCTACGAGCTCGAGCTCAAGAAGCGCGAGGAGAAGGCGTCCGCCGACCAGGCGGCGAAGACCGATATCGGCTGGGGGCACCAGATCCGATCCTACGTGCTCCAGCCCTATCAGCTCGTGAAGGACCTGCGAACCGGCGAGCAAAGCTCGAACCCGGACGAGGTTCTCGACGGCGACATCGACCTCTTCATCGAGGCGACGCTGGCGCACCGGATGCGCGGCGGCGGACCGGCAGAGATCGTCGATCTCGACTGACGACGAAGAAGAGGCGTCCTACACGCCTCTTCTTTTTTCCCTGCCGTCCCGTCTTTTCTCGACTCCCGCCTCGCGAGACGTCGGCGCGCACCCTGCGCCCCCTCACCTGCCCCTCTGTTCCGCGCGGAACAGCGGTCAGCCATTCACACGTTGCATGGTTCTTCTCGGGAACCAAAACGTCCTCCCCGTGTTGGCTTCCCAGATCTGCCAGAGCCGTTCCCCCCACGCCTCTGGTATGACGGAGCGTCGCCAGGGCTCCCCCACCCACGCTTGGCGACGCTCGATTTAGAGGGCCTCCCAGTTCCCCCCGCTGGGGGGCCCGTTCGTCTTGCCCCCACGCTTCCCGAGTAAAATCAGTCCTCTGCCGAGGCTGGCGCATCGGGCATTCGCCCCTATATTGGCAATGGGTTAACCAGCCGACCCTGCGGAACCCGCCGCCATCGCCATGCCACGCCCCGAAGGAGAACGAGACATGCCAACGACGCGCCGGAGCTTCCTTGCAACGTCATCCTCCATGGCAGCGGCGCACGCGCGCAGGAAACAACGAGCACAACAGCCCTGGCGACACGCACCATTCCCTCCACCAGCGAGCAGATCCCCGTGATCGGCATGGGCACCTCCGGCAGCTTCGAAGTCACCCCCGGCAGTCCGGAATACGAGGACCTGCGCGAGGTCCTCAAAATCTTCTTCGAGAGCGGCGCCAAGGTCATCGACACCGCGCCGACCTACAGCAACGCCGAGGATGTGATGGGTGCGCTCCTCGCCGACGCGGGGCTGACGCCAAAGGCGTGGCTCGCCACCAAAATTTCAGGGGTGCAAGGCCGCGAGCAGGGTCTCGCCCAGTTCAACGATACGCTGAAACGGCTGAAGACGGACAAAGTCGAGCTGCTTCAGGTCCACAACCTGGGCGATCTCGAAACCCAGCTCGCCCTCTGCCGGGAGCTCAAGGAGCAGGGCAAGACGCGCTACGTCGGCGTCACGCACTATCTGGAACAGGCGCAGGACCGCCTCGCCGACATCGTGCAGGCCGAAAAGCCGGACTTCCTGCAGATCAACTATTCGGTCGTGACGCGCGGCGCGGAAAAGCGTGTGCTTCCGCTCGCGCAGGATCTCGGCGTCGCGGTGATGATCAACCGCTCCTTCGAGGATGGGAAACTGTTTGCGAAGGCCGCCGACAAAGAGCTTCCCCCCTGGGCCGCCGAGGTGGGCATCACGTCCTGGGCCCAGGCGTTCTTGAGGTTTGCACTCAGTCATCCTGCGGTCACGGTGGTGATCCCCGCGACGGGCAAACCGCATCGTCAGGCCGACAACCTGAAGGCCGGGCTCGGCCCCGTGCTGACGGAAGACCAGCGCAACGATCTCATCGCGGCGTTGACCTAGCCCAATGGAAACCACCTACTGGGACGCCCAGCGCGCACGTGTGAGATCGCTGTTCAACGTGCGTACGGAGGAAGTGCCGGCCGTGCTCGCGGGCGCGGCCATGTTCTTTCTTCTATTCACCGGTTACTTCATGCTGCGCCCCGTACGCGAGACGATGGGCATTGCAGGCGGCGTGCAGAACCTGCAGTGGCTCTTCACCGCCACCTTCGTCGCCACGCTGATCGCGCTGCCTGTCTTCGGCTGGATCGCCTCGAAGGCACCGCGGCGGCGCATCCTGCCGTGGACCTACGCATTCTTCGCGCTCAACCTGTTCGCCTTCGCGGCCGCGTTCGCCGAGGATCCCGACAACGTCTGGATCGCGCGGACGTTCTATGTGTGGCTGTCCGTTTTCAACCTGCTCGTGATCTCGCTGGCCTGGAGCGTGCTCGCCGATATCCTCGCCGTTTCGCAGGCCAAGCGTCTGTTCGCAATGATTGCGGCCGGCGCGAGCCTCGGCGGCCTGACCGGCCCGATCCTCGGAACGGTGCTCGTCTCTCCCATCGGCCACGCAGGGCTGATGGGGCTTTCGGCGATCCTGCTGACGGCGAGTGCCGCCCCGGCCGTGTGGCTCCATCACTGGCGGGACGGGCGCCCGCTGCCCGAAGAAGAGAAGGAGCCGCGCACCAAGCCGCTCGGCGGGCATCCCCTCGCAGGCGCAACCGCCGTGCTCGGCTCGCGCTACCTGATCGGCATCGCGCTGTTTGTCGTGCTGCTCGCGGTCGTGAACACGTTCCTCTACTTCGAGCAGGCCAAGCTCGTCGCCGAAACGTTCCCCGATCGCGTGCGCCAGACGCAGGTGTTCGGCATGATCGACACCACCGTGCAGACCCTGACGATCCTGATTCAAATCCTCATCACGGGACGCATCGCCGAACGGTTCGGGATTACGGCCCTCCTCGTCGGCGTGCCGCTCGTGATGGCCGCCGGGTTCCTGTGGCTGGCGTTCGCGCCCGTGTTCGCGGTGCTCGTCGTCGTCATGGTCGTGCGCCGCGTCGGCGAGTACGCGCTCGTCCGGCCTGGTCGCGAGATGCTCTACACGGTCGTGCACCCCGAGGAGAAGTACAAGGCCAAGAGTTTCATCGACACCGTCGTCTATCGCGGCGGCGACGCCGTCGGTGGATGGGTCAAGCGCGGCCTCGATCTCATCGCGGAGCAACCCTGGCTCGCCATGCTGATCGGGTCCGGCATCGCGCTCTTCTGGGCCGGAACGGGCGCCTTCCTCGGGCGACGCCAGCGTGAAAAGGAGGCCGGCGGAGAGCACGAAACGGCCAGCGCGCCGCGCCCGTCCCTGTGAGCGCAGCTTTACGGGCGACGATGATGTCGGAATTAGGGAACGTAGCCTGAAGATTTTTTTGACGAAGAGGGCTCGGAGGCAGAATAAACCGCGCCGGATTCCGTTATTGCCCGTGTGGAGCGAATGCTTATGTCCCCGCGTTGGCAGTCGATCCGCATTCTACGGTCTCATTGGGAGACATTGTCTCGAGATGAGCACGTCAATGGACGGGACAGGCCCCGCACACCTGTCCCGTCTTTTGCGTTTTTGTGAGCATAACTGCGCCATGCCGAAGCTGTGAGTGCCAGCCGAGATGACGCAGCCGACCAGCGCCACGCGCCGAAGCGTTCGCCGCCCCTCAGCGCGTCAGGGCTTGAGCGTAAGCCTCGGGCTTGAAGCCAACCAGCAGCTCCCCTCCGGGAATCTCCAGCACCGGCCGCTTGATCATCGAGGGGTGCGCGATCATCAGCGCGATCGCCTTTTTCTGGTTGAGCCCGTCCTTGTCCGCATCGTCGAGCTTGCGAAACGTCGTGCCGGCGCGGTTGAGCAGCGTCTGCCAGCCGACCGCCTTGCTCCAGCGTTCGAGCCGGGCCTTGTCGATCCCCTCGGCTTTGTAATCGTGAAACGTGGCCTCGATGTCATGCTCGGCAAGCCATGCCCGCGCCTTTTTCATCGTGTCGCAATTCTTGATGCCGTAGATCGTGACGGCCGTCGCACCGCTCATCATGCCACCTTTGGAGAAGAAACTTGCGCACCGATCCGCTCGCGAGCTTGGCGCGCATGGGCGTCGTCCCGAGAATAACGGTTGCGTCCGCCCCGATATTGCCAGCGTTCGGAACGATAGCATCTTCGGCCAAATCGCCCAATACGCCGGCTGCACGGGCATGAAAGTCACGCCTACGCGCCGAATGGCCCCACGCTGGAACCGAATCCGGACTTCCCCATTTTCCGAATGCTGACGAGACCGATCAGACCCCCGCATAAGCCGCAAGACAATCAATGGCAGCCAGCCAGCCGATGCTCGAAGGAGCGAAGGCAACGCGATGAACAGCTGCGCGACCGCGGCGGATACGAAGACCGCACAAAATAGGAACGATACGAAGGAGGCATGATGAGCGGAGTGAACAGGCGCGAGATTGTCCGCACCGGCATGGCATTGGCGACGCTTCTCGCGATACCGGCACACGCACGCCATGGGTTCGCTGCGACAGAAGCTGCGGCTCGACCCTTCTCGTTCGAAACGCTGATCTCCCGCGCACGCGCAATGGCAGCGAGCGCCTATGTCGCGCCGCCTCGGCCGAGGCCGGACATCGTCGAACGGATCGACTACGACGCACACGGCAAAATCAAGTTCCGGAGCGAAGATGCACCCTATGCGAACGGCGCTGGCGCCTATCCGGTGACGTTCTTCCACTTGGGACGCTATTTCGGCAACGCCGTTCAAATGCACCTCGTGAAGAACGGCGAGGCCCGCGAGTTCGTGTATAGCCCCGAGCTGTTCGACATGCCGTCCGATAGCCCGGCGCGCGCGCTGCCTAACGATTCCGGGTTCGCGGGCTTCCGCTTCCAGGAATGGAACACCGCCGAAGACTGGCAAACACAGGACTGGGTGGCCTTTCTCGGCGCCTCCTATTTCCGCGCGATCGGAGGGCTCGGCCAGTATGGCCTCTCCGCGCGCGGCATCGCCATCGACGCTGCCGTGCCCGGCAGGGAGGAGGAGTTCCCCGCGTTCTCCGAGTTCTACATCGAGGGCACGGATCGGCCAGGCTCGCCCGTCGTCGTCTACGCTCTTCTCGACGGGCCGAGCGTCACCGGCGCGTTCCGCTTCTCGATGGTGAGAGGACTGGATCGGTCGAAAGGCGTCGTGATGGACGTCGACTGCAACATCTACCTTCGCCACGATGTCGAGCGTCTGGGGCTGATCCCCCTCACCTCCATGTTCTGGTACGGCGAGTACGGCGGACAGCAATTGAACGACTGGCGCCCCGAAGTGCACGATTCCGATGGTCTGGCGATTTGGACGGCGGACGAAGAACGCATTTGGCGACCGCTCAACAATCCTCCCGCGACCACCGTCTCCGCGTTCGTGGGCGAAAGCCCGAAAGGCTTCGGCCTCCTGCAGCGCGACCGCAAATTCGACAACTACCAGGACGGCGTGCGCTACGACCGGCGGCCGAGCCTCTGGGTCGAGCCCCTGAGGCCTCTCGGGCAAGGAGCCGTGCAGCTCCTGGAAATTCCGACCGACGACGAGATCCACGACAACGTCGGCGCGTTCTGGGTTCCGGCTGAACCGGCGAAAGCCGGCAACGGCTACCAGCTCTCGTATCGTTTGCATTGGACAAACGACGAGCCGTATCCGGCCGGCAACATCGCGCAAACGATCGCGACCCGCGTGGGCCGGGGCGGAGAACCCGGCAAGCCGAGGCCCCCCAACGCCTACCGCTTCGCCGTCGAATTCGACCGCCCGGAGGTGATGACGCGCATTCCCTACGGCGTCTTCCCGGACGTCGTGGTGACGAGCTCTGCTGGCGAGATCGTGAGAACATTCGCCGAGCCCGTGCCCGACGGCAACGTGTGGCGGGCCGTGTTCGACCTGGAGATCGAGCCCGACACCATTGCCGATATGCGTCTCTATCTGGAGCTTGCCGGCGAACCGTTGACGGAAACGTGGCTCTATCAGTTCCAGAGCCGCATCATGACGCCCACATGACGGAGGCGGGCGGCCCCGCCTCCCCGCCCGTCGGCGATCAGGCCATCAGGCCTTCTTCTTCGCACCGATGCGCTCGATGAGCCACAGAGCGAGAACCGTGCAGACCGCGCCGGACAGAAGATAGGCGCCCGCCGACATCAGCCCGAAATTGGACGACAGCATGAGAGCGACGAGCGGAGCGAAGCCGGCGCCGAACAGCCATGCGAGATCTGTCGTGATGGCGGAGCCGGTGTAGCGGTAAGCCTTCGAAAAGCCCGAGGCGACGACACCCGACGATTGTCCGAACGACAGACCGAGGAGAATGAAGCCGAGGATCATGAAGGCCGATTCTCCGACGGGCCCGGCATCGAGGAGTTGCGGTGCAAATCCGCTGAACGCGGCAATGGCAAGCGCGGTCCCCATCAGAAGCGAGCGGCGGCCGATGCGATCCGCGATCGCGCCCGACGCGAAGATCGCGATCAGCCCGAAGAAGCCAGCGAGGGTCTGGATGATCAGGAAGCGCGAAATGGCCTCGCTGGTGAACAGGTAGACCCACGAGAGCGGAAACACCGTCACCATGTGGAAGAGGGCGAAGCTCGCGAGCGGCGCGAACGCGCCCGCCAGGACGTGCCCGCCTTCCGCGCGCAACGTGTCGCGCACGCGGGCGGGCTGCAGTTCGCGGTTCTCGAACAGCTCCGTGTATTCCGAGGTTGAAACGATTCTAAGGCGCGCAAAGAGCGCCACGACGTTGATGGCGAACGCGACGAAGAACGGATAGCGCCAGCCCCAATCGAAGAAATCCTGCGACGAAAGGTTGCCGACGAAAAAAGCGAACAGCGCGCTTGCGACGATCAGTCCGGCAGGCGCGCCAAGCTGCGGGATCATCGCATACCAGCCTTGCCTTTTCTCCGGCGCGTTGAGGATCAAGAGCGAGGCAAGCCCATCCCACGTGCCGCCGAGCGCAATTCCCTGGCCGATCCGCGCAATGGCGAGAAGCCAGATCGCGACCGCGCCGATGCTCTCGTAACCGGGCAAAAACGCGATGGCGACCGTCGCCGTGCCGAGCAGGAAGAGCGAAATCGTCATCTTCACGCCTTTGCCATAGGCGCGGTCCACCGCCATGAAGATCGCGGTGCCGAACGGACGGGCAATGAAAGCCAGCGCGAAGATGCCGAACGAGTAGAGCGTTCCGGTCAGCGCATCGACGTGGGGGAACAGCAGCTTCGGAAACACGATGACGGAGGCGATCGCGTACACGAAGAAGTCGAAGTATTCGGACGTGCGACCGATGAACACACCGACCGCGATCTCGCCCGGGGCCACTTCGCTGTGGCGCGCCTCGGGCCCGACCCCGCCGTGTGCTGCCATCGACGCCGAAGATTGAGCCATGATCGCCATCCAGATGAAGTTTCGCTTGCGTCTCCGATCGCCTTCGACGCGTCAACGCCGTCGTATGCGTGAGCGACCAATCGCGGGAGTGGGCAAATTGTCCAATGTGATGTTCGCGCGCCAAGCGGTAGCGCTGCACACCAAGCCGCGTGAACATCCGGACCGCACGTCATGAGCCCTTATAGATTGCTAGCAGTGTTGCCGCTTGCCCTCCTTCTCGGGGGCTGCGACCTCGTTGTACTCAATCCCGCAGGCGATATCGCGCTTCAGCAGCGCGACCTCGTCGTGATCTCCACCATCCTGATGCTCCTCATCATCGTACCGGTGATGGCGCTGATCGTCTTCTTCGCGTGGAAATATCGCGAAGCGAACAACCCGACGGACTACGACCCAGATTGGAATCATTCCACCTATCTGGAGCTGGTCATCTGGGCCGCACCGCTCCTCATCATCATCTGCCTCGGCGCCATCACCTGGATGTGGACGCACCTGCTCGATCCCTATCGCCCGCTCGACCGCGTGGCGCAGGGCCAGCCGGTCGCAGCGGAGGTCAAGCCGCTCGAGGTCGAAGTGGCCGCCCTCGATTGGAAGTGGCTGTTCATCTATCCCGAGCACGGCATCGCGACCGTGAACGAGATGGCTGCCCCCGTGGACCGCCCGATCCGCTTCCGCCTGACGGCGACGTCGGTGATGAACGCGTTCTACGTGCCGGCGCTGGCGGGCATGATCTACGCCATGCCCGGCATGGAAACGACGCTGCACGGCGTCATCAATAAGCCGGGCACCTTCGACGGCTTTTCGGCCAACTACAGCGGCGACGGCTTCTCTGGCATGCGCTTCGCCTTCCATGGCGTCGATGACGAAGGCTTCGACAAATGGATCGAGAAGGTGAAGGCCGAAGGCGGCGCCCTTGACCGGTCCACCTATCTGGAGCTCGCCAAGCCGAGCGAGAACGAGCCCGTGCGCTACTATGCCTCCTTCGAGCCGCAGCTCTTCCGGCTGATCCGTGACCGCTGCGCGGAGCCCGGCAAGATGTGCATGGACGAGATGATGGCGATCGACGCCAACGGCGGCCTGGGCCTCGCCGGCATCACCCTGCTCCAACCTGCCGACGGCAAGAGAGCGGCCGTCCACAGCGCGTTTTTCGGACCCAAGGCAACCACGGTGACGGGCATCTGCACGACCGAGGAGGCCGTGGCCGCAGCCGAGCAATCGCAGCCGGCGACCCGGCCCCGCGACCGCAAGCCGCTGCTCGGTGCGGGCCTGCCACGTCCGCCGCTCATGTCCCTCGCACCTCCCAAGCTCGACGCAGGCCTGCTGTCGCGCGCACTTTCCGGAACCTGAGATCTCCGCATGTTCGAGAATATTGATCTGATAAAGCTGATCTTCGGCCGCCTGACGTGGGATGCGATCCCGATTCACGAGCCGATCCTCGTTGCCACGTTCGGCGTGGTGGCGCTGGTCGGCGTCGCGATCGCGGCCGGCGTCACCCGCTATCGCCTGTGGGGCTACCTGTGGAAGGAGTGGTTCACCACCGTCGACCACAAGCGCATCGGCATCATGTACATGATCCTCGGCATCGTGATGCTGCTGCGCGGCTTTGCCGACGCCATCATGATGCGCATCCAGCAGGCGATGGCCTTCGGCGGATCGGAAGGCTACCTCAACGCGCATCACTACGATCAGATCTTCACGGCCCACGGCGTGATCATGATCTTCTTCGTGGCGATGCCGCTCGTTACGGGCCTCATGAACTACGTGGTGCCGCTCCAGATCGGCGCGCGTGACGTCTCCTTCCCCTTCCTCAACAATTTCAGCTTCTGGATGACGGCCGGCGGCGCCGTGCTCATGATGATGTCGCTGTTCGTGGGCGAGTTCGCGCGCACGGGCTGGCTCGCCTATCCACCGTTATCGGGGGCGGAGTTCAGTCCAGGCGTCGGCGTCGATTATTACATATGGTCGTTGCAGGTCGCAGGCGTCGGCACGACGCTCTCAGGCATCAACCTCATCTGTACCATCGTGAAGATGCGCGCGCCCGGCATGACCATGATGAAGATGCCGGTCTTCGTCTGGACGTCGCTCTGCACCAACGTGCTGATCGTTGCGACCTTCCCGATCCTGACCGCGACGCTCGTTCTTCTCTCGCTCGACCGCTACGTGGGAACCAACTTCTTCACGAGCGACCTCGGCGGCAATCCTATGATGTACGTGAACCTCATCTGGATCTGGGGACACCCGGAGGTCTACATCCTGATACTGCCCGTGTTCGGCATCTTTTCCGAGATCGCCGCGACGTTCTCGGGCAAGCGGCTCTTCGGCTACACGTCGATGGTCTATGCCACGGTCGTGATCACCATCCTCTCCTACCTCGTGTGGTTGCATCACTTCTTCACGATGGGATCGGGCGCGAGCGTAAACTCGTTCTTCGGCATCACGACGATGATCATTTCGATCCCGACGGGAGCCAAGGTCTTCAACTGGCTGTTCACGATGTACCGCGGCCGCATCCGCTTCGAGCTGCCGATGATGTGGACCATCGCGTTCATGCTGACCTTCGTCATCGGCGGCATGACCGGCGTCCTCCTCGCCGTGCCGCCCGCCGACTTCGTGCTCCACAACTCGCTGTTCCTCGTTGCGCACTTCCACAACGTGATCATCGGCGGCGTGGTCTACGGCCTCTTCGCCGGCATGATCTACTGGTTCCCGAAGGCGTTCGGCTTCAGGCTGGATCCGTTCTGGGGCAAGGTGTCGTTCTGGGGCTGGGTGCTCGGCTTCTTCTTCGCCTTCATGCCGCTCTACGTGCTGGGCCTCATGGGCGTGACGCGGCGCCTGCGCGTGTTCGACGATCCGTCGCTGCAGATCTGGTTTCTCATCGCCGCTTTCGGCGCGTTCCTGATCCTCGTCGGCATCGTAGCCTTCATCATCCAGATCGCGGTCAGCATCCTGCGCCGCGAAGAGCTTCGCGACACGACGGGCGATCCGTGGAACGGGCGCACGCTGGAATGGGCGACGTCCTCTCCGCCGCCCAACTATAACTTCGCCTTCACGCCCGTCGTGCACGACAACGATGCCTGGTGGGACATGAAGAAGCGCGGCTACCAGCGCCCGCTCGAAGGCTTCCGGCCGATCCATATGCCGAGCAACACGGGAACGGGCGTCATTCTCGCTGGCCTCTCCGTGGCGTTGGGGTTCGGCCTCATCTGGTACATGTGGTGGCTCGCAGCGCTGAGCTTTGCGGCCATCATCGCCGTCGCCATCGCGCATACCTTCAACTACGACCACGGCTTCCACATTCCCAAGGATGAGGTCGTTGAAACCGAAGCGGAACGGACAAAGGTTCTCGCGGCGAACGGAGTGACGGCATGACGACCGCCAACGCAACCGCCGCGGGCGGCGACACGCCCGTCTTCTATCTGAAGGAAGAGCACGCCCATCCCGAGGGCTCGAGCACCATGCTCGGCTTCTGGATCTACCTGATGAGCGACTGCCTCATCTTCGCGGTGCTGTTCGCGATCTACGGCGTGCTCGGCGCCAGCTATGCAGCGGGCCCCGCACCGAAGGATCTGTTCGACTTGCAGCTCGTGGCCGTCAACACGGCCATGCTGCTCTTCTCCTCGCTGACCTTCGGGTTCGCGATGCTGGCGATGTTGAAAAACGACATACGCGGCACGCTGGTCTGGCTCGGTGTCACGGGCCTCTTCGGCCTCGCGTTCCTCGGCATCGAGCTTTACGAGTTTGCCCACCTCATCCACGTCGGAGCCACGCCCCAGCGCAGCGCCTTCCTGTCGTCGTTCTTCACGCTCGTCGGCACGCACGGCCTGCACGTGGCGTTCGGCATCCTGTGGCTGCTCACGCTCATGACGCAGGTCCGCCGCCACGGCCTCATCGAGGCCAACAAGCGCCGTCTGATGTGCCTCAGCATGTTCTGGCATTTCCTCGACGTGATCTGGATCGGCGTCTTCACGTTCGTCTATCTCCTGGGAGTTCTGAGATGAGCGCGCAAAACTCTTCGGCCCCTGCCGCGCATTCCGACGCCGGCCACGATCATCACGGCGCGACGGGCCATCTGCACATCTCGATGCGCGATTACCTGATCGGCTTCGTGTTATCGGTCATCCTCACCGCCATCCCGTTCTGGCTGGTGATGGGCGACGTGCTCGAAAGCAAGCAGCTCACGGCCTTCGTCATCATGGCCTTCGCCATGGTCCAGATCGTCGTGCACATCGTCTACTTCCTGCACATGACCTCCAGCGCCGAGGAGGGATGGAGCTTCATGGCCCTGATCTTCACGCTGATCATCATCGTGATCGCGCTCGCCGGATCGCTTTGGGTCATGCATCACCTCAACACGAACACCATGCCCTTCCACGACATGCAGAAGATGCAGCAACTGCCATGACGCACGCCCCCGGCCAGACGCGCTCGACGACTGCGGTCGTTCTGATCGCGCTGGCCGCGGTTTTGAGCGCCGGGCTCCTGGGGGCTCTCGGCGTGTGGCAGGTCAAGCGGCTGTCGTGGAAACTCGATCTCATCGACCGTGTCGAGCAGAGGCTCGGCGCCGCCCCCGTGGCGGTGCCCGGTCCCGAGGCCTGGAGCGGCCTGACGCCCACCGAAAGCGAATACCTCAAGGTCCGCCTGACGGGCCACTTCCTGCACGACAAGGAAACGCGCGTGCAGGCGGTGACCGACCTCGGGAGCGGCCACTGGGTGCTGACACCCATGGAAAGGGCTGACGGCGTCACGGTGCTCGTCAATCGCGGGTTCGTTCCGCCGGATCGCCGCGAGCCGGCGACGCGCGCGGATGGGCAGATCGCGGGCGAGACGACCGTGACGGGCCTCCTGCGGCTGACCGAACCCGGCGGCGCTTTCCTGCGCGCGAACGATCCGACGGCCGACCGCTGGTTTTCCCGCGACGTGGCCGCCATCGCCTCCGCCGGCGGGCTCGGGCCAACGGCCCCTTATTTCGTGGATGCCGACGCGACGCCCAATCCCGGCGGCTGGCCGGTCGGCGGGCTGACGAAGGTGGCGTTCTCCAACAACCACCTCGTCTACGCGGTGACATGGTTCACGCTGGCGCTGATGGCGCTCGCCGCCGGCGGGTACGTGCTTTACGACTGGCGTCGCCGAAAGCGCCCCGCCGCCGACGATCGTCACGGCCGTCTCTCCTCCATCTCCTTCTAGGAGACCAATGCGTCTCCTCTCCGGGCCCGGCAGATCTGCTGTTTTCGCATGACTGCCATCGCCGTGTGTGCGTTGCGAAAAAACCCGATTTCGCAGATGCACATTCCGTCTCGGCATCGGAGTGAGCGGACGCATGGGTAAGCCCGAATTCATCGGAAAGAAGTCGAAGGCGGCAGGCGGCTGGGGCGCGCTGAAGAGCTGCGGCAAGAAGCTGCTCGCGAGCGGCGCACCGCTTTCGGGGGCGGCCGCGATGCTGAAGGCCAACCAGCCCGACGGCTTCGATTGCCCGGGTTGCGCCTGGGGCGACCCGGAGCACGGCTCGTCGTTCGAATTCTGCGAAAACGGCGTCAAGGCCGTCGCCTGGGAAGCGACCGACAAGCGCGTCGGGCCCTCGTTCTTCGCGCGCCATACCGTGCGCGAGCTCAGCACCTGGACCGATTACGAGCTGGAGCGGCAGGGCCGCCTCACGCACCCGATGCGCTATGACGCGGCGAGCGACACCTATCTCCCCGTGAGCTGGGACCATGCCTTCGCGGAGATCGGCAGCGTTCTCAAGAGCCTCGCCAGTCCCGACCGCGCCGAATTCTACACCTCGGGGCGCGCCTCGAACGAGGCCGCCTACCTCTACCAGCTCTTCGTCCGTCTCTACGGCACCAACAATTTCCCCGATTGCTCGAACATGTGCCACGAGGCGAGCGGCATCGCTCTCGAACAGGCGGTCGGCATCGGCAAGGGCACGGTCACCCTCGAAGACTTCGAGAAGGCCGATGCCATCTTCGTCATTGGCCAGAACCCCGGCACGAACCATCCGCGCATGCTCGGCGACCTGCGCCGGGCCGCGATGCGCGGAGCCCGCGTCGCTGTGTTCAATCCGGTTCGCGAGAAAGGGCTCGAGCGCTTCTCCGATCCGCAGGACAAGCTCGAAATGCTGACCGGCGGCTCGACGCCGATCGCGAGCGAGTACTATCAGGTGCGCGTCGGCGGCGACATGGCGGCCATCCGCGGCATCGCCAAAGCCGTCTTCGCCGCCGATGACACGGCCCGCGCCGAAGGGCGGCGCTCCGTCCTCGACCATGGCTTCCTGCGCCAGCACACGGCGGACTTCGCCGCCTATCGCGCCGCCGTCGATGCGACGAGCTGGGAGGAGATCGAGCATCAATCGGGCATCACGCGCGTCGAGCTCGAACACTTGGCCCAGATCTACATCGAATCCGATCGCACGATCTGCACCTGGGCCATGGGCGTCACGCAGCATCGCCATTCCGTGGCGACGATCCGCGAGATCTCGAACTTCATGTTCCTGCGCGGCAACATCGGGAGGCCCGGCACGGGCCTTTGTCCCGTCCGCGGCCATTCCAACGTCCAAGGCGACCGCACGGTCGGCATCAACGAGAAGCCGCCGGCCGCATTCCTCAACGCGCTCGAAAAGGAATTGGGCGTCTCCATGCCGCGCCGGAACGGCCACAACGTGCTCGCGGCGATCGGCGCCATGCTCGACGGATCGGCCGAGGCGTTCATCGGCCTGGGCGGCAACTTTGCGCGCGCCACGCCCGACAGCAGCCTGATTGCCAAGGCGCTGCGGAGCCAGAAGCTTACCGTCAACATCGCGACCAAGCTCAATCATTCCCACCTTCTGCCGGGCGAGGTGAGCTATGTGCTCCCCTGCCTCGGCCGCACGGAGATCGACCGCAACGCAAAGGGCGTCGCGCAGATCGTCACGGTGGAAGATTCGATGTGCATGGTGCACGGCTCAGGCGGCATCAACAAGCCGGCCTCGCCCGAGCTTCGCTCCGAGGTCGCCATCATCGCCGGCATCGCCGCCGCGACGGTCGGCTCGCATGTGGTGGATTGGGCCGCACTCGGGCAAGACTACGACCGCATCCGCGATCTGATTGCGCGCACCATCCCAGGCTTTCACGATTACAACACGCGTGTCCGCCGGCCGCGCGGCTTCCGCCTGTACAACGCCGTCGATCATCGCGTGTGGGATACGCCGACGCAGCGCGCCAATTTCTCGTCCGATCCCCTCCCGGGCGAAACGGAGCATCAGCGGGCGTTGGGCGAGCGCGGCCTTTTCGTGCTGCAGACGTTCCGCTCCCACGACCAGTACAATACCACCGTCTATGGCCTCGACGACCGCTACCGCGGCATCTACGGCGAGCGCCGTGTCGTGTTCGTCAATCCGGACGATCTTGCGGAGATCGGCGTCGAAACCGGCGCGCGCGTCGACATCGTCGGCCGCCACGAGGATGGCGTCACGCGTGTGGCGGACGACTTCCGCATCGTGCCTTACGATCTGCCCCGCGGCTCGGTCGCCGGCTACTATCCGGAGCTGAACGTTCTGGTTCCGCTCACGACCGCAGGCGACCAGAGCGACACGCCGACCTCGAAATCGGTGCTCGTGTCCTTCCGCGCGACGGAGCAGCAGCAGGCGGCATGAGCGACGTCGGCGCAGAGGATCTATCGGAACAGGAGTTCCTCGCAGAGGTCGCTGCGGTGTGCGCCGCCGCGCCTTCGCTGACGCCGATGGGCGCGAGCATCCTGCTTGCCCTGCATTTCGGCATCTGCAGCGACACGCGCACGTTCGCACGTCTGTTCGGCATCTCGCATGCGCTTGTGCTGCGCGAGGCGACGACGCTGGCCGAAGAGCACGACCTCGTCGCGATCCTCGACCGCAATCCGCGCACGCAGCGCAGCGCCCTTGCGCTCACCAGCGCATCTCGCTCGCTCATGCCCCGCGTGGGACCGCCCGTCGCCGAGTGACCGGCGTACGCCCGCTCGCAAGAGCGGCCGAAGCGGCTCAAAATCGATCGCTACTCCGCCGCACACGGCACGACGGCGGGCCGAGCCTCCTTCGCAGCAAAGCTATCGGCCTGCGCCACGATCCACGCATCGTGAAAACGCGTATCGCTCGTCCCTGCGAGAAGCTCGCCGGGAGACAGGAAACGGTATTGCTCGGCATAGCTGACCACACGATCCGGAACCGTGCGATGCATCAGGTGCTCCGGCTTCAACTCGGAGGGATGGGAAAGGCCGGCCGCCGCCACAAGCTCGGCCAGGGCACCGACCGTTTCGCGGTGGAAGTTTGCAACGCGCTGCGACTTGTCGGAGACCACGATGGCCCGCTGGCGGAGAGGGTCCTGGGTCGCGACACCCGTCGGGCAACGGTCCGTATGGCAGGTCTGCGCCTGGATGCACCCGACCGCGAACATGAAGCCCCGCGCCGCGTTGCACCAATCGGCGCCGAGCGCCATCACGCGCGCCATGTCGAAGGCGGACGTGATCTTGCCGGAGGCCCCGATCTTGATCCGGTCGCGAAGATTGGTGCCGATGAGCGCGGAATGGACGAACGAAAGTCCCTCGCGCAACGGCATGCCCACATGGTCGGCAAATTCGAGCGGTGCTGCACCCGTGCCGCCCTCGGTGCCGTCGACGACGATGAAATCCGGCAGGATCCCGGTTTCGAGCATCGCCTTGGTGAGCGCGAGGAACTCGTGCGGATGACCGACGCACAGCTTGAAGCCGACCGGCTTGCCGCCCGCAAGCCTCCTGAGCTCACCGATGAACCGCATCATCTCGATCGGTGTCGAGAAGGTGGTATGCCCGGGCGGAGACACGCAGTCCGTCGTCATGTCGATCCCGCGGATGCGGGCAATTTCCGGCGTGATTTTCGCCGCCGGCAGAATGCCGCCGAGGCCCGGTTTGGCGCCTTGGCTGAGCTTGATCTCGATCATCTTGACCTGAGGCGCCGCAGCCGTTTCGCAGAAACGCTCCGGGGAGAAAGCGCCATCCGCCGTGCGGCAACCGAAATACCCCGTGCCGATCTGCCAGATGATGTCGCCGCCATGCTCCCGATGATACGGACTGAACCCGCCTTCGCCCGTAACGTGGGCGAACCCGCCGATGCCCGCGCCTTTGTTGAGCGCGCGGATCGCGTTGGCGGAAAGCGAGCCGAAGCTCATGGCCGAAATGTTGAACACGGAAGCCGAGTAAGGCTGGCTGCAGTCCGGCCCGCCGATGACGATCCGGAACGGCTCTGCGGCAACCGGCTTCGGCGCCATCGAGTGGTGCAGCCACTCGTACTCGCTGCGATAAACATCGTACTGCGTGCCGAAGGGTCGCTTGTCGAGCGCACGCTTGGCGCGCTGGTAGACGATCGACCGCTTATCGCGCGGGAACGGCAGACCCTCCTTGTCGGATTCGAAGAAATACTGTCTGAGCTCCGGCCGGATGCTCTCGAGCAAAAAGCGGATATGTGCCGTGATCGGGTAGTTGCGCAGGATCGCGTGCTTCGTCTGGACGAGATCTCGGATGCCCAGCAGGGCAAGCGCGGCGCATACTGCGAGCGGCAGCACCGCCATCGCACCCACATCCGGAATACGCCAGACGACGGCGCCTAGAACGCATGTACCCGCGATGACGAGCGCGAGCAGACCATAGCGGGGAGCGAGGAGCTGAATCAGCAGCCGCATGTGCAGCCTCTCAGAAATTTCGCGCTCGTTCTGTGCCGTATTTCGTTACGTTATAGATCTCTTCGCGTGTCGGTTTTACGAAGGCACCCGCCGCAGACAGCAGCCGGGGAAATATCGCAGGTCATCAAATAACTTGGCCCCGCGCCAGATAATGTCGCTGCGGATTTTGGCCGATACACATTCCGAAACGACAGCAGGCTCACGGCGAAAATGACCGCAATCTCGAACCACGCGAGCGAGGACCCGCGCTGATGCCACCGGCGCCGACCAGCCCGACGATAGTCGATTCGCGCGACGCCCGCGCGACCGTTAAATAACGAGGCCCAAGCTACCCGGAAGATGCTGCGCCTCGCTGGAGCGCGCGAACCGCATGGCGCGCTTGTGCGCCCGATCAAAATCGCGAGACAGCATCGCTTCGGGAATCCGATCGCGAAAGAAGTTCGCCCACCTGAACTCGACGAAGGGCGTATTGGTTTTTTCGAACCCACCTGCCTCGCGTACGGCCCATGCGAGATCCCGATAGGGATCGGGACGGAGGTGATGGATCGCCTTGGGCAGTCGGGTCGGACAAGCTTCGCGGCCACTGCTGTCATAGGCGTGGAGCCAGCCGCGCTCCGCCATGGCCGACAGGAAGGCCCGCTTCGGAAGATCGGAGAGATCCGCGACGAGGCTCACGAACACCTCGTCCACGTCGCTCTGCCACAGGGCGAGGCTCAAATGATGGTGATCGATGATATAGGGCCGTTCTTTCGGTCCGAGCACGGCTGGCACGGGTCTCTTTTCCAGAAAAGTGCGCAACTTTCGCCGACTGTCGGCGATACGCTCGATCTTTCGCCGCTTGGCTCCGACGGCCCGCATCCCGACCGCCATTTGCGTCGGGCGGAGGCCGTCGAGCGGCATCAGGACCGGCAGCACGCTGTGATCAATTTCGTGCTGACTGCTACGCTTGCTCCTGGTTTCGAACACGATGGACGGCGGCAGGCTGGTCGACAGGCCACTCTTGATGCTGCTGACAGCTGATGACATCGATCCTCGACGAAGCTGGTTGTCACGAGAGCTTCATCCTTCGTTCGTCGTGGTTAATTATGTGTTGCGCTCAGGCCCGCCGAACACGCATCCGCTTACGCACTCGAACACACGTGCAAAGCCCGCGAACCGCAACGAAACGTCGGAGAAACTTGCAGGCGGGATCATCTCTCGCCGCCGATCGTTGCTTGATGGCGGCGCGTTCGACTCACTCCCACTCGATTATTGTTGGTCATTATATCATATTGATATCTCTGCGCAATTTTCCCTGCCCTCTATCGTGAGCCCTCACGGCAATCCGTCAAAAAAATCGGCTATTGATTTTGCAGCGGAAAATCGCGCGTTTCACTTCAAGCCCATTCCGGAGTCTTTCGACATCGATTGACTTGATGATCGAAAAAATCGGTCCAAGAAAACGATGAGCGACGGTCATTTCGATCACTCAAACGCAATCAAAAAAAGACCGTCAGCACCATAGCACAACGCGGCTTCGCTTCTATCCGTCATCGCCATCGCAACTCGCCATTGTCGCCGCTTCCGGGTACGCTTTGCGAATGTGCAATGCCTACGAACAGCATGTGAAATGGGTCGAATACTGCAAAATGATGCAGGCGCTGGCGCTTGGCATTCCGACGCAACAATCTGAACTCGACTTGCCCGAAGCGGACGACATCAAGATCAACGATCGTGGTCCGGTGATGCGCGCGGCAGGCAATCACGTCGAACTGGTTTCGATGAATTTCAGCTTTCCGCCATCGGGGCGTGGCGGACCAGTGTTTAATTTTCGGTCGGAGGGACGCCGCTTCGACAACAGCAACCGCTGCATCGTTCCCAGCAGCGCTTTCTTCGAGTTCGTCGGGAAGAAATATCCGAAAGCGAAATATCGTTTCGCGCTGAAGGACTCTCCGATCACGGCAATCGCTGGCATCTGGCGCGAGGGCCAAGGCAACCATCCGCCGACCTTCACCATGCTGACGACTTCGCCCGGCGACGACATCGCGCCCTATCACAATCGGCAAGTCGTCGTTCTGAAGCCGGAAGACTGGGCCGCTTGGCTCCATCTGAGCAAACCCGAGGCTCAGTTGCTTCGCCCATTGCCAGCCGGTTCGCTCGACGTGATGATGGTGCGGCCTGGAACGGACTGACGAGAAGCTATTCGCGACCGGGGGGCCGCCTCGCCGCAGCGCTCGCAGTCAGGATGACACGATCATGCGATTTACGTTCCCGCATAGCCACGCCTTCCGACGTGGCCGCGTCGTTGTCGAAGACGACAAAGCTGCCGGTCCGGATTGCCTCGTCGAGTTTGGCGATGGCGTGACCGTGATTGCGGAATGGCGGCGTGACGGCGAAGCGATCCTGCTCAATATTCCAACCTATCGGACCGCGAAGGGGACGCAGGTTGCGGCGCGAAGCTGGCGCCTCGGCAAGGGCAAGGACGGAACGTGGCGATCCGAGCGTATGGCATGACGCTTTGCGCCGAAGGCTTAATTGCTCTCCGAACCGCAGCGCAGACGCGGCACGACCGATTCGAGTTTATAGTGTGGCCCCATCACCCACACGCCGCCGGCGGTCACGGACGGGATGATGTCGATATGAGGTGGAGAGGCCAACTCTTTCAATGTGAGAGCCTTCGCGTCGGGATTTTCTGCCGGGACAAACACGCAGAATGAAGACCAGCTTCGGTCGGCGCTGATGCCGCGCTGCTGCAAGTCTTCTAGCTCGAACCAGGCATCATCGACCTTCGCGAATTGCCGTCGGACAATCTGGAAATTCACTGCTCTTCCACCGTATGCGTCTGCGCGTTGGCATCGTAGATTCGGGCGGCGGACGCAAATCCAGCCCGGCCTTGGGCGTGACTAGCGCCTTTTCTTTGCCTTTTGGTCGATCAAAACCGCCTGTTGCCATCGGCTTGGCGCCTTGTCGGTGCGATGAATGCAGCCCGCCCAGCAGCACGGGCGTTTCTTGCCCTCCAGCAGTTCTTCGCGCGTGCGCTCAATGCGGCGCTGTCGCGTCTGAGATTGCTTCGCGTCCTCCACCCAGCAAATGAACTCGTTGCGACCGAGCGGCGTCAGGTTTTCCCACAGCGCAAAGACCTTCGGATCGGATCGCAAGGCCGCTTGAAGGTCTTTGTCTGCTTTGTGAACGGTGCCATGTGGAAAGGTGTTTGCCATGCAACCTCCAACTATGCGGCCAGCGATGACCGCCCATCATGTTAGTCGATGATCTCGGCGCCCTCGGCCTTCAAACGGGCGAGTCCATCCTTCATCTGCTGGAGCCGCTTAGGCGGGTGTCCTTGCCACATCGTCACTTCGGCAATGACGCGTAGCGGATCGCGGGAGCGATATGACCGTGTCGGGTTGCCGGGGAACCTCTTGTCCGTCAGGTTGGGATCGTCCTCGATCGGTCCGGTCGGCTCCACGACGTAAATTCGTTCTCTTCCACTGCCCGCGGACAACTCGGCTCCCCAGATCGCGGCATCCAGCGTGGCCGCAAAATAGACCCAGGATAGCGGCTTGCCTTCAAGAAAATTGGACTGGCGACCTGTGACGATCAGGTCTCCGGGTTTCAGATCAGCCTTGGTTCCGTGGAAGAACGATTGTGAAAACATGCTGGCGGTCGCTGACATAGTCTCGCTGCTCCCTTGCGCTGCATCGAGGGATGTCCCGGCGCCATCTCCGCGTCATCGGAAATCCCGCGTCTTTATTTTGATCTCGTCGAGGTGGCCATAACGGTCCCCGATATTGCGGCCAGCCGGCATCTTGGGCCGCTCGCGCTGATCGGGGCGCGGGCTGCCGTGATGCAATTCGTCGCCCCGTCCATGCGGCAACGGAAATGTGCCCTCGCGATGGCCGACGGTCTTTAGCAGCGCCGACAGGTCGGTGAGATGGTGGGCGACCAGATGCACCACCTCCCCTTCGCGCTGGATGCGGCCGCGAATGCCGAGCATGGCGGATGACAGGACGACACGGCGATATTTCTCGAACGTCTTGGTCCACACCACGACGTTGGCGATGCCGGTCTCGTCCTCGATTGTCGCGAACAGCACGCCCTTGGCCGAACCCGGCCGTTGCCGCACAAGAATGAGGCCCGCGGTTTCCAACCATCGACCGTCGCGCGATCCCATCGCCTCGGCGCATGGCACGATGTGGCGACGCGCGAGGTCCGCGCGCAGAAACGAAACGGGATGCGCGCGCAACGAGAGACCGATATGGCCGTAATCCTCGACCACCTCGCGGCCGGTCGTCATGGGGCGCAACGCGACGGCGGGCTCGATCGCTTCGGGCAGCACCTGCGCCTCGCGCTTGGCGGCGGCGGCGAACAGCGGCAACGGCTCGTCGCGTAGTGGCCGGATCGCCCAAAGCGCTTCACGGCGGGCCAGCCCGAACGCAGGCCGGAAGGCGTCAGCTTCGGCGAGCCGCGTGAATGCGGCGACGGGAACGCCGGCCCGGCGCCAGAGGTCGTCGATCGAAGCATAGGGCCGATCCTCGCGCGCCGTGACGATGGCCGCGGCGTCGCGGTTGGCCAGGCCCTTGACCAGTCGCATACCGAGACGGACAGCAAAGCGGCCGTCGATATCTGTCGGCTCAAGGGTGCAGTCCCAACGCGAGGCGTTGATGCAGACCGGCCGCACCTCGACGCCATGCGCGCGGGCATCGCGGATGATCTGCGCCACGGCGTAGAATCCCATCGGCTGCGAGTTCACGAGCGCTGCGCAGAACACGTCCGGGTGCCAGCATTTCATCCAGGCGCTCGCATAGGCGAGCAAGGCGAAGGATGCGGCGTGGCTTTCGGGAAAGCCGTAGCTGCCGAAGCCCTCCAACTGCTTGAACGTGGCGGCGGCGAAGTCGGCTTCGTAGCCGTTCGCGACCATGCCGGCGATGAGCTGGTCGCGGAATTTCGAGACCCCGCCAGTGTGTTTGAATGTCGCCATACTGCGCCGGAGCTGGTCAGCCTGACCGGGCGTGAAGCCGGCGCACTCGATGGCGACGCGCATGGCCTGCTCTTGAAACAGTGGAACACCCAGTGTTTTGCCGAGAACCTTTTCCAGTTCGGGCTTTGGGTAGTGAACCGGCTCCAGCCCTTCGCGCCGCCTCAAATATGGGTGGACCATGTCGCCCTGGATCGGACCGGGGCGCACGATCGCCACCTGCACCACGAGGTCGTAATAGGTCCGCGGCTTAAGGCGCGGCAACATGGACATTTGCGCCCGGCTTTCGATCTGGAATGTGCCGAGCGTGTCAGCACGGCGGATCATCGCGTAGGTGCGCGGGTCCTCGGCCGGGATTGTCGCGAGATCGAGCGCGGTTCCCTTTTGTTCGGCCAGAAGCTCCAAGGCGCGCCGCATGCAGCTCAACATGCCGAGACCGAGGACGTCGACCTTCATCATCTTCAAGGCGTCGACGTCATCCTTGTCCCATTCGATGACCTGTCGATCGTCCATTGCGGCCGGCTCTATCGGAACGAGGTCGTCGAGCCGATCGCGGGTCAGGACGAAGCCGCCGGGATGCTGGCTGAGGTGTCGGGGGAAGCCAATCAAGGCGCGGGCCAGCTCGAGCGTCAGGCGCAAGCGGCGGTCGGCGAGATTGAGATTAAGCTGGTTGACGTGCTGCGGGCCGACTTCCTGCTCGGACCAGCCCCAAACCTGGGTGGAGAGCGTCTTAATCAGATCCTCGGGCAGACCCAGCGCTTTGCCCACGTCGCGCAACGCGCCCTTTGCCCGATATCTGATGACCGTGCTGCAGAGCGCTGCGCGATCGCGCCCATAGGTCTCGTATATCCACTGAATGACTTCTTCGCGCCGCTCGTGCTCGAAATCGACGTCAATGTCGGGTGGTTCGCGCCTTTCCTCGGACACGAAGCGCTCGAACAATAACTGATTGCGATCGGGGTCGATCGACGTGACGCCCAGGACGAAGCAAACGGCGGAGTTCGCCGCCGAGCCGCGTCCCTGACAGAGAATCCCTTTGCTGCGGGCGAAGCGGACGATGGCGTGAACTGTGAGGAAATACGGCGCATAGTCGAGCCGTTCGATCAGCCGCAACTCATGGTCGAGCGATGCGCGCACGCTGTCGGGCAAACCTTCTGGATAGCGTTCGGCCGCACCCTGCCACGTCAAACGCTCCAGCGTTTGCTGCGGGGTCAGCGCCGGATCGTCGCGTTCCTCGGGATATTGATAGACCAGCTCGTCGAGCGAGAAGCGGCAGCGTTCGACGATTCCGACCGTGCGCGCCAACGCCTCCGGGTAGCGCGCGAACAGTCGTTGCATCTCCGCCGGGGACTTGAGATAGCGGTCGGCATGACGTTCGCGCCGGTAGCCGAGCGCATCGATGGTGACGGTGTGGCGGATCGCCGTCACCACGTCCTGAAGGATGCGACGCCCCGACTCATGGAAGAGCACGTCGTTAGTCACGACGGTCGCGACCTTCATCTGCGTCGCGAGGTTCGACAATTCGTGGAGCCGCATTTGGTCATTCGGACGGCGATGCAGCGTCAGTGCCAGATAGGCGCGATCGCTAAAGGCGTCACGCAAGCGGCGCAGCCGCATGCCGCATTCTTCATCGGCCTCGTCCGGAATGAGGATCGCTATCAGCCCTTCGCCATAGGCGGCAAGATCGGGCCATTCCAAATGGCACTTCGCTTTTCCGGCCCGGCCTTTGCCGAGCGAGAGCATCCGGCAGAGCCGCGCATAAGCGGCGCGGTCGGTGGGATAGGTTAGCACCGACATGCCGCAGGCGAGATCGAGCCGACAGCCGACCACGAGCCGGATGCCGGTGACTTCTGCGGCTTCGTGCGCGCGCACGACGCCGGCGAGTGAATTTCGATCGACGACGCCAAGCGCCTCGACGCCAAGAGTTGCGGCCTGAGCGAACAATTCCTCCGGTGAGGACGCCCCGCGCAAGAAGGAGAAATGCGATGTGGTCTGGAGCTCGGCGTAGCGGGTCATCCGAATATTCCGTGGATGAACCAGCGATGCGAGCCAGTTGCGGCGTCTTCCCCGTCGCCGGCGCGATAGAGCCAGTAGCGTTCGCCGGCATCGTCTTCGATTCTGAAATAGTCGCGCACGGCGGCCAGTTCGGCATCGCGCAGCCACCATTCACCGAACACACGCTCCGGCCCGTCGGCGCGTGCCACACGCCGGCGCACGCCGCGCCAAGTGAAAGACACGGGCGGATGATCGGGCAGCAATGCGATAGTTTCGACGGGCTCGGGCCGCGGCAACAGCCGCGCCGGACGCGGCCATGTATCGGGCCAGCGCGCGCCGGTGTCCGGTGCGAGCGCCGGGATGCGGCAGACCGACCGTTCGGGCACGTCGCTCGCAACCGGCGTGGCGCGATAGACGGCATGCTCTCCGACACGGTTTGCAAGCGTATCGATCAATCCAGAAATATCCGGCTCGGCTTCTTCGATCAGCGTGGTTGCCGATTGCCGTGGCGTCAGTGGCTCGGCGATGGTGGCGCAGAGCGTCATCACCTCGATGCCGAAGCCAGGATCGATGTTTTCGATCTGCTCGCAGAGCAGCCGCGTCAGGCGCTTGGCATCGCGCACCGGCTTGGCGGTGCCGACCCGGACGGCCTGAGCATGATTGTCGACGCGCTGGCAGATGAGATCGAGACGCCGTGCGCCTTCGCTCCGCAATTCAAGCTCGGCGCAGAGCGCTGCAACCAGCTTGCCGATATAGCGGGCGATGGTCTCGGCCGCCGCGATCGGTTCCGCGAAAGCACGGCGCACCTCGACCGCCTCCGGCGGGCGGACGGGCTCGATGGGGTCGGCCGTGCGACCGACAGCCTCGTCGATGCGGCGACCAAGCTGCGGACCGAAGCGCAGCGTGAGTGGCGCGCGCGGTTGGGCGAGGAGATCGCTGATCCGCTCGAAGCCGAGCATTCGCAATTCAGCCGGCATATTGGGCGGAAGCCGGAGCGCTTCGATCGGCAATGGCGCGATCTGCGATGCGTCGTGTCCTGGGGGCGCGATGACAATAGAGCTGGCAGCGTAGCGCGCGAGCGCGTGGGCAGCGCCCCAAGTGTCGGCGATGGCCGCACGCGCGGCGATGCCCGACATGGCGAGCCGTCCAATCATGGAATCGAGCATCGCAGCTTCGCCGCCGTGCAGGTGATCGGCGCCGGTCGAGTCGACGACGATGCCGTCGGGGTGATCGGCGGCGGCGATCGGGGCGAAGCGTTGCAGAATCCAGAGCGCCAGGCGCTCCAATGCTGCGGCATCGCCGATTGGATCGGCGTCGCGGATGACAAGGTCGGCAACGAGGGCCTGCGCCTTGGCCGCCGGCATCCCGACATGCAGACCGAAGGATGTTGCTGCTGCGTCCACTGCCGTCACCACGCGCTTTGAACCTTCCCGTCCCACGAGAACGAGCGGCGCTTCAGCCGGCGGCGCGCCGGCGCCAGCCACTCGTCGCAGGCGATCGGTCGACCAGCGCGGCAGGAACAGCGAGACGACCCGTTTTTGCATCACACGCTTCCAACTCGAAATCAGCACTCTCGCCGGCGCGGGCACGGATCAGTTCCACCAGCCATCGCGCCCGGCCGACGCCCGGAACGGGCAACGGCGTGGATGGCAGAACGGAAACGCGCCATCGGGTCATCGCCGCGGTGGGTTGGCCGAAGTCCGCCGCTTCCGTTTGTCGCCTCCAGCGGCGCAGCGCGATGCCGATGCAAGATGTGCCTTCGGCCGCAAGCTGGAGCCTGCGCGATGCCGTCATGGACAATCGCGTCACCTCGGCAATGACGGCGCCAAGACCGCCATGCCGCAACCCCTCTTCCATGCAGGCAAGAAGGGTCTTGTCGTCTCCGGCCTCGACGTAGATCACGCGGTCGCTGGCGAGGCCGGCTTGCTCCAATGCGGGCGCAAAAATGTCTGTGCGCGTGACGCACCACAGCACTTTGCCTTTGGTGCGCGCGGCGATGCCAGCGCTGAACAATGCAGCCGCCGCGCCGTCGACCACACCATTGCCGCCGCCCGCGATCTCATGGAGCGCGCCGAGGCTGAGGCCGCCGCCGGGAAGTCGCGTGTCGACCTCGGGGATTCCAAACGGAAGCACCGATCCGGCGCGGCGGCGTCTGCCCTCGATCTTGTCGATCTGCGCGCGCAAAGACTCTATGGCGGGCTTGGACCGCAAGCTCGTTCTTGACCTCCGGGGACAGGTTTAGTCTGATGTTCTCTATTTGTTCTTCTTTGGCGAGACGGAGTCAAGACGGATTCTGCGGGTGCCGCAGTTCCCTGCACGAACCCGCAACCGCAGCCTGAAACCTGAAAGGCCATCCGGCCAAGCGGCCGTTATTCTGGCACGCAGTTCGTGCCTGATGCTGACGGAAAGCCGCAAGCCGGGTCATGCCGCCGCGTGTTGGTCCGCGCACAACAGGAGCCCCGTCATGTTGAGACTCGCCGCCGCATTCGCGTTGGCTCTGGCCGCACGGCGGCCAACGCGGAAAATTCCACTTCTGGATAATCGAAGGGCCCCTCGGTTGCCGCTGACATCATGACCAACATCGTGCCCGGCTTCGGCCATCCACAAAACGGGCGGATGGCGACGCGGACAATCAAGGACAGGCAATAGTCCCATGCGGGCAGCAGGATTTATTTGAACTGTCGCAACCCGGCGTAGCTCATCGTAGGTTGTCGAAAAAATACATGAAATGTTCGGCGCCGTTCACGGTCTCGGATGCTGCTTGAGGACAGGTCACGGCCGAATCAACATGGCCTCTTTGAACGCGTTGCGTAGCGTATTTAGCACCGGATTGATGTTGTCCGGCTTCCAGCAAACGATATAGCCGAGCCGCGTGGCGCCGTTACCGTCATGCAGCGGCCGGAAGACGACGCCGAGGCCGGTCAGGCCCGACGCGGACTCGCATTGCAGGCTGATGCCCTTGCCGCTGCCGACTTCGCTGAGGATGTTATCGCGGTTCAAACGAAGCGTGTCGATCTGGGGATGATCGGACGGCGCCGCCAGATGGCGGAGCAGGATGTTGCGGATATCCGGACCAGGATCGTTGTGGCCGATGAGAAAGCGTTCGCCTTTCAGCTCAGGCCAATAGATGACGGTCTTTTCCGCAAGTCGATGGCCGTTCGGCAATGCCACCATGAGATGCTCTGACCAAAGCGCAAGCGACTCGAAGATCTCGCATTTGCCGGGATCGCCGAGGATGACCCCTGCATCGACGCGTCCGGAATGAAGGCCGGCGATAATCTCGGCGAATGGCACTTCGAGCAGGTCGAGATCAATGCCGGGAAAGCGTTCGCGAAAGTCGTCAATAAACGTGCGCAGCGCACCTTGCGAGAGTGACTTGTATAAGCCGACAACGATGCGCCCCAGCGTGCCGGCCCCGCTTGCTGTCGCGCGCTCGGCGAGACGATCGAAGTCCTCGATGATGCGTCGTGCGTCGACGATGAACGCCTCGCCAGCCGGCGTCAGACGTGCGCCTGCCGTCGATCGAACGAACAATTTGACCTTCAGCTCCTCCTCGACCTCCTTGATGCGCTTGCTGATGATCGGCTGCCGGACATTGAACTCGTGCGCAGCGGCGCTGAAGCTGCCGTTGCGGGCGGTGGCAACGATATAGCGAAGGTGGCGCAAGTCCACTTGGGTTCCTCCAGGTGGTCAGCGCGCCGCGGCAGGCGCGGGTCGCCTCACCACCACACAGATGTCCGGTCGTCGTCGCACGCCTTCAGATGGCATATTGCTCTGTGCGCTTGCGACAAACTGCAGTTCCGACCGCAGCATCACATATTCGAACGCGATCTCGGGTGGCGGACTGACGAGAACGGGACGCCACACCTCCGCGGTGACACCGGCGTAGGCGTTAGCGCCCCCCCTCGAGCGGGGTAGGCAGCCGAAGGCATCGATTCCCCACGATGCGTCGACTCCTACTTCGAGTGCGCGCCGCTGACCAATGCCCGCCGGCCAGTCGAGCGTCGTGCTCGATCGCATTTCCTGCATAGGCGCGCGGTGGATGGGCGTAGCCGACTCAACGCAATCGCAATGTTGCGTTCGGTCTGCGCCGCTATCCGCACGTCGTAATCGTTGGCAATCGCTTGGCCAACGAGATGATCGGTGGGGCCAACCGAAGGCCATATCGCATCCTCGTCGAGAAACATTGCGGTTTGCGCCGGCACTGGCGGACTAGCGGCACGGACGCAGCAGAAACACGGCGTGACGCACAATCGGCAGCAGCAGTGTCGCCGAAGAGACGCCATTCCAGATGCTGTCGCCGACCAAGGCCGCGATCAGCCCCACGGTCAACAGCACGCCGATCACCAGCGGCCACACGGACCGGCGCTCGTAGCAGTTCCGCCTTTGATCCCCTGATGTGCATCTTGTGGTCGGCGCCCTCGACGTGTTTGCTAGTGGCGAAGAACTGCGGCTGGACCGCGCTCGACCAAGTCCCGTGGAAGTTCGATCTTGAAGATCGACCCGCCCTTGGACGAAGTCTGGTAGTGCACCTTGCCCCGATGTGCCTCGACGATAGCGCGCACGACGGCGAGGCCGAGTCCTGAGCCACCGTATTTGCGTGAGCGTGATGGCTCGACGCGCGTAAACGTTTCGAACGCATGCGCCGCAAAGTCCGGTGGTAGTCCCGGGCCTTCATCTTCAACCGTTATGATGACATTGTCGGCCTCCGAACGCAGGAGCACCGTTAGGCGTCCAGGCGTCGCGTGGCGGCGCGCATTGTCCAGAAGGGCGAGAAGTGCCTGGCGCATTCTCACGCCGTCGCATGTCATCCGAACGGACCCGGCCGTCACGTCGACCAGAAAACCGGCCTCGGTAAGCGAAGGCTGCATCGCGTCGACGGCGTGCCTGATCTCCTCCGCTAGATCGGTCGCCTCAAGATGCACCTCCAGTCGCTGGCTGTCGGACAAGGTGACGACGCGCAGGTCTTCGACCAACCTTGTCAGACCTTCGACCTGCGACAACAGATTCCGGAACAGTTCGTCGCTCGGCTCGAACACCCCGTCGATCAGTCCGTTCAGCCGTCCTCGCAAAATCGTTAGCGGCGTTCTCAGTTCATGAGCGATAGCAGCGTTCCACGACACAACTGCTTCGGCGGTATCCTGCAGTTGTTGGGCCATGGCATTGAAGTCGTCTACCAGTTGAGCCGTCTCGCCAACCGAACGATCGTTAGGCGACGCGCGCGCCGTGAGGTCGCCCGCAGTGATTTTCCTGGCCCCTTCCGCTAAAGAATTGAGCGGAGCGATGATGCGCCGGGTCAGACGGATCGCGACAAAGATCGCAACGATCAATCCGAGCAGAATAAAGAAAGCAAGCAGGGTAAAATCCCGCGCGTTTGGGAACGTAGGAGGCGGGCCGGGTGGCTCCGGATAATGATAATAGGTAAGAAAGATTGCGTAGAAGAGGAAAGAGCCGACGAAGACGATCAAGGCCGCAATCACCGCGACGCTGCTCATCGACAGTATGATCTGCCGGCTCAAGCGATACCGTCTCATGGCGCAGCCAAGCGATAGCCGATACCGCGGACGACGGACATCATGCCCAGGGCACCCGCATCGTCGAGCTTGCGGCGGAGATTGCTAATGTGACTATCGACCGTTCGCTCAAGGGCATCGCCGCCGGGAAGGCAGGCGTCGACAAGTTCGCTTCGGCTGAACGCTCGTGTTGGCGCCTTCGCCATGTGGGCGAGAATGCGGAACTCAGTCAACGTCAGACTGAGCGAGGCCACGTCACCATCGTTCAACACCTTGGCAACGTAGCTCTCAAGATCGATTTCGAGGTTGCCGATCCTTTGGATCGCAACGCTGGTCGAAGAACCGGTCCTCCGTAGCACGGCTTTCGCGCGCGCGACGACTTCCACGGGATTGAACGGCTTGACCACGTAGTCGTCGGCGCCAAGGCGCAAACCTTGCAGCCGATCGATGTCCTGATCGAGCGCGGTGATCATGATGACGGGCGTGTCACCGCGCCGCCGTAGTTCGGCAAGCACCTCCCAGCCGTCGAGCTTCGGCATCTTGACATCGAGAAGAACGAGATCCGGCTTCAGCGCGGCATGATGATCGAGGGCGATCTTGCCATCAGCCGCGCCGACCGTCCGGAAGCCCTCGCGCGCCAGATAGGCGTCGAGGATCTTGGCGATCTCCGGCTCATCTTCGGCGATGAGAATCAATTCGTTCATGCGAACCGCCGCGCTTAAGGAATCCATGCGGTCCAACCAACCTCGCAGCAAAGTTCGACCGCCTGGTTCTGATCATTTTGCCTCGACGCCGAATGGCCACCGACCCCCGACCATAGTGGATGAAGTTCGCTCGCCGCCAGCCCGGGCAAGACGCGAGCCGACTCGCCAAGAATGTCGCTATATCGTTGATATCACAGTCATAATAGTCTCGCATACGCGCTTTTTGCGATCGAATGCGGCCGCCCTCTCCATCAAATCTCCATCAGAACTCGACCGAACACCAATGTGATCCCGATATCGGTTGCCAGCGTCCGTTCATTTGCGATGGGGCCGGCAAACTTCCCGGCCATATGGAATCTCATGACGTTCCGTTCGAGATTTTTAATACTGTCGGCGGCTGTTTCTGCTCTCGCTCTCGCGGCGTGTGGGCAGGAGCAGCAAGCCTCCAAGAGTGCCGCGGCGCAAGCCAATCGGCCCCAGGTCAGCGTGGTGACGCTGCATCCGCAGTCCGTGAGCATCACTGCCGAATTGCCAGGACGGATTTCCGCCTCGTTGGAGGCCGAAGTACGCCCGCAGGTCGCAGGCATCATTCAGAAACGCCTGTTTGAGGAAGGCAGCGAGGTTGCGGAGGGCACCGCGCTGTACCAGATCGATCCCGCACCCTATCAGGCAACGTATGACAGCGCGGTCGCCGCGCTGAGGAAGGCCGAGGCCTCGGTGCCGAGCGCCCAGGCCAAGGTCGAACGCTATCAGACCTTGATCAAGCAGAACGCTGTCAGCAAGCAGGACCTCGACGATGCGCTTGCAACCCACTTACAGGCGCAGGCTGATGTCGCTTCGGCGAAGGCCAGTGTCGCAACCGCCAAAATCAACCTCGACTATACGACCATCAAAGCACCGATCAGCGGGCGCACCGACAAGTCGTCGCTGACGCCCGGCGCGCTGGTAACCGCGAGCCAGACGACGGTGCTTACGACGATTCGCACGCTCGATCCCGTTTATGTCGACGTCACGCAGTCAAGCACGAACCTGCTCAACTTGCGGCAGGCGATCGATGCTGGTCGCATCAGGCTCACGGGACCGAATGTGACCATCAATCTGAAGCTCGAAAACGGTACGATCTATCCGCTGTCCGGCAAACTGGAATTTGCCGAGGCCAATGTCAGCACCTCGACCGGCACCTTCACCGTGCGAGCTGTCTTTCCCAATCCGAAACGGCTGCTGCTGCCAGGGATGTATGCGCGGGCGATTGTCGAGGAAGGCGTAGCGCCGAACAGCTTCCTTGTCCCGCAGCGCGCGGTCACTCGCAACACCAAAGGCGAGGCAACCGCGATGTTCCTGGGCAAGGACGACAAGGTCGAGGAGCGCACGCTCACCGCCGGGAGCAGTATAGGCAATAACTGGCTGGTGACGAGCGGGGTCGAGGATGGCGATCGGGTCATTGTCGAGGGTTCGCAATTCGTGCAGGCCGGCCAGCCGGCGATCGGGGCCGAGGCGGTCATCGACGACACGACCGGCGAGATCAAGGAACGTGCGGCGGCCACCTCCCCTGCCCAACCAGGAAGTGCCCGCCAATGATTTCGGTATTCTTCATCAAGCGGCCGATCTTCGCCTGGGTCATCGCCATCGTCATTATGCTCGGTGGCGGCCTTGCCCTGAGGTCGCTGTCGATCTCGCAATATCCGAATATCGCACCGCCGACCGTGCGCATGACGGCTACGTATGCCGGCGCCGACGCGCAGACGGTCGAGAACTCTGTAACCAAGATCATCGAACAGGGCATGACCGGTCTCGATAACCTTGATTACATGACGTCGACGTCGACCTCGACGGGGCAGGCGCAGATCACGTTGACGTTTACCAACAAGGCCGATCCCGACGTCGCGCAGATGCAGGCGCAGAACAAGCTGCAGCTCGTCACCTCGCAATTGCCGACGACAGTGCAGAACACTGGCATCACGGTCACCAAGTCGTCGAGCAGTTTTCTCATGGTTGTCGGTTTTGTCTCGACCGACGGCAAAATGACAGACACTGACCTTTCCGACTTCGTCAAGAGTTCGCTCAACGACACGCTCAAGCGCGTGAATGGCGTCGGCGATACGCAGATCTTCGGCTCGGGCTATGCCATGCGCATCTGGCTGGATCCGGACAAGCTCGCCAAATACGCCCTGACCCCAGGCGACGTCTCGACGGCGATCGAGGGACAGAACACTCAGGTCTCGGCCGGTCAGCTCGGTGGCCGCCCGGCCCGCAAAGGCCAGCAACTCAATGCAACAGTCACCGCGCTCAGCCGTCTGCAAACCCCCGAGCAATTCCGCAATATCATTCTGAAAAGTACGACGAACGGCTCGCTCGTTCGAATTAACGATGTCGCCACGGTTGAGCTCGGGGCGGAAGACTACACCTCGTCCTCGACCCACAACGGCATGCCGGCGACCGGGCTTGCCATCAATCTGGCGACCGGCGCGAACGCGATAAACACGGCGGCGGCCGTCAAGGCGGCCATCGCCGAGCTGGAGCCGACCTTTCCGAAGGGCGTGAAGGTCGTCTATCCGTATGACACGACGCCTTTCGTAGAGATTTCGATCAAGGAGGTGGGCCGCACACTCGTCGAGGCCATCGTCCTCGTCTTTCTCGTCATGTTGGTGTTTCTTCAGAACATCCGCGCGACCCTGATTCCGACCATCGCCGTTCCCGTCGTTCTGCTCGGCACGTTCGGCGTGCTTTCTGTCTTCGGCTATTCGATTAACACCTTGACGATGTTTGCCATGGTGCTCGCCATCGGTCTTCTTGTCGACGACGCCATCGTCGTGGTCGAGAATGTCGAGCGCGTCATGCACGACGAAGGACTTTCACCGCGTGAGGCGACCATCAAGTCGATGGGCGAGATCACCGGCGCGCTGATTGGCATCACCACGGTGCTATCGGCGGTATTTGTGCCGATGGCCTTTTTCGGCGGCTCGGTCGGCATCATCTATCGCCAGTTCTCCATAACGATCGTCTCGGCCATGGTGTTGTCGGTGCTGGTCGCGCTGATCCTTACCCCGGCGCTTTGCGCGACGATCCTGCGTTCGCCCAAGCCGCACGACGAGAAGAAGGGGCTGTTCGGCTGGTTCAATCGCGTGCTGGATCGCGGCACCGATCTCTACTCCAGCGGCACCTCAACGCTTCTGCGACGCTCGTGGCGCGGGCTTGCGGCCTTCATCGTCGTCATCATCGCCATGGGCTTCCTGTTCACGCGCTTGCCGAGTTCGTTTCTGCCGCAGGAAGACCAGGGCATTCTCATGGTGAGCGCGCAATTGCCCACCGGCGCCACCGCCGACCGCACCGAACGCGTGCTTGCCCGCGTCACTCGGCATTTTCTTGACGAGGAGAAAAGTGCTGTCGATGGCGTCATGACCGTTACCGGCTTTGCCTTCTCTGGCCAGGGTCAGAATGTCGGAATGGCTTTCGTGCGGCTGAAGGATTTCGACGAACGCAAGACAACTGATCTCTCCGCGAATGCGGTCGCCGGGCGGGCCATGGCCGCGTTCGGGCAGATCAAGGATGCCCGGGTGTTTGTCATGGCGCCGCCCGCGATCCAAGGCATGGGCACCAGCAATGGTTTCGACGTCTATTTAAAAGACGTCACCGGCGCCGGCCACGACAAGCTCATGGCTGCGCGCGATCAACTCCTCGCTTCGGCCCGACAAAGCAAGCTGCTTAGCGGCACGAGACCCAACGGCCAGGAGGATTCGCCGCAATTCTCCGTGAGCGTCGATCAGGAAAAGGCGAGCGCGCTTGGCATCACACTTTCTGACATTAACACAACTCTGTCGACCGCCTGGGGCAGCACCTATGTGAACGACTTCATCGACCGCGGCCGGGTGAAGAAAGTCTATCTGCAGTCCGCTTCCGACTTTCGGATGCAGCCTGAGGATCTCAGTCGCTGGCAGGTCCGCAATTCGGACGGCACGATGGTGCCATTTTCTACCTTTGCCGCCGGACGCTGGACCTTCGGCTCACCACGCCTGGAGCGATACAATGGCTCTCCGGCCATCGAGCTTCAGGGCGACGCGGCGGCGGGCACGAGCTCCGGGACCGCGATGGATGAGATCGCCCGCCTCGTCAAAACACTGCCGGCCGGCTTCACGTATGAATGGGCTGGCCTCTCGCGTCAGGAACAGTTGTCGAGCAATCAGGCAACGTCGCTCTATGCGATCTCGATCCTTGTCGTCTTTCTCTGCCTGGCAGCGCTCTACGAGAGCTGGTCGATCCCCTTCGCCGTCATGTTGTCGGTTCCGATCGGCATTTTCGGCGCGCTCGCCGCCGCAACCCTGTTCGGGCAGACCAATGACGTCTATTTCAAAGTCGGCTTGCTGACGACAATCGGATTGTCAGCGAAGAACGCCATCCTGATTGTTGAGTTCGCGATCGCGCATCAGGCGGCTGGGTTGGGATTGTTCGAGGCTACGCTTCTCGCCGCCAAGCAGCGTCTGCGCCCCATCCTGATGACCTCCCTCGCGTTCATCCTTGGCGTCACGCCGCTGGCGATCGCGAGCGGCGCCGGATCGGGCGCGCAGAACGCCATCGGTACGGGCGTCATGGGCGGAATGATCGCCGCCACCTTCCTTGGCGTGTTCATGATTCCCTTGCTGTTCGTCACGGTTCGCCGAATTTTCAAGGGCGAGCGCAAGGACGATGCCGCGCAGAGCCCGGCGACGACAGTCGCCGGGATCGGAGGTTGACAGCCAATGCTGGACGAAACCGATCCGCCGCGCACCGCAAGTACCCGCTCCGGTAGCGGACCTGCAAAGATCGCTTCAAGGCCAACGACTATACTTCCTCCGCGATCCGTTGCCTTGCTCGTGACGGCATCGCTGCTTGCGGGATGCGCCGTCGGGCCTGATTATCGGACGCCTCTAATTCCGACGCCTGCCAGTTGGAGCAAAGCGGCGTCCACGACATCGCCGAAGCCGCCGCGCTTGTCGCAGTGGTGGACAAGGCTACGCGATCCCCTCCTTAACGAGTTGATCGAGGACGCGGTCGTCGGCAATCTCGACGTTGCGACGGCTATGGCGAAAATTCGTCAGGCGCGCGCGACCTATCGGCAGGCGGTCGGCGCGCTGTTTCCAACGTTGACCAACTCCGAGTCGGTGCAACGGACCAACGAGACATCATCTTCGTCGAGTTCGTCGACGACGTCATCGGGCGGCGCTATGGCTCCGTATACGCTCTATCAAGCCGGGTTCGACGCAAGCTGGGAGCTCGATCTTTTCGGCGCCAATAAGCGCGCGGTCGAAGCCGCCGGGTACGGCGTTGAGGCGTCGGAGGACAGCTTGCGCTCGACCTTGCTGACGCTGGTCGGCGATATCGCGTCCAACTATGTTCAGGCGCGTGGCTACCAGGCACGCATCGCACTTGCCCGCCGCACCGCCGCTTCGCAAGCGGAGACTGCCGAGATTACGCGCAGGAAATTTGCCGCTGGCTCGACGTCGGCCGTGGACGTCGCCAACGCGGCGGGACAGGCGGCGAGCACACGAGCGACGATCCCGACACTCGAGACGTCCTACGCGCAAACCGTTCATCAATTGTCCGTGCTGACCGGTCGCGCGCCCGCCGACCTCAACTCTAAACTGGCCAAGGCGACGCCTATCCCGACGCCCAGGCTACCGATTCCGGTCGGTATCCCCGCGGAGGTGCTGCTGAGCCGTCCCGATGTCCGGCTTGCCGAACGTCAATATGCGCAATATACCGCCAAGATCGGCCAGGCCGAGGCCGCGCTCTATCCGAGCGTCAGCTTGACGGGAAGCATTGCGACGGCCGGAACGAAGCTTGGCGACCTTGGTAAAAGCTCGTCCATTAGTTGGGCCTTTGGTCCCACCCTGACCGTTCCTATCTTCAATGGGGGTCAGTTGCGAGCTGCGGTCGACATCGCGGAGGCCGAACGTGACCAGTATTTCATCGCTTATCGGTCTTCTGTCCTGACGGCCTTGAAGGACGTCGAGGACGCAATCGTCGCGCTCGCGAAGGAACGGTCGCGCGTGAGGGAATTGGCCGCTTCGGCCACCTCCTATCGTCAGGCCGCCACCCTATCCCGCGCACTTTATCAGGCCGGCACAGCGAGCTTCCTCGACGTCCTGACGGCGGAACGCTCGCTCTACACTGCCGAAGATTCGCGCCTCGAAAGTCAAGTTCTCATCACGACCGACTACATCGCTCTCAACAAGGCCCTCGGCGGCGGATGGAACGGCATGATCGACGCCTCGAAACCCGAAGTCGTCGATACGAATACAGGTCCTCATCTTCTGCCGGTCCGAGATCGCCAGCCGCCGCCATGAGTCGAGAGTGTTCCCCCGTGCGCGCGCGATCGAGCAAAACACCGACGGTTGATTCTCAGCGAGACTCCAACCGGCTTATGTCATCCAGAGCAAAAGAAGGACTAGACCGATGATTCAGACACTCACGCGCTACGCTCCGTACGGGTTGGCTTTGTTGCGGATCGTCACTGCTTTGCTTTTCATCGAGCATGGCACTCAAAAGCTCTTTGGTTTTCCAGCGATGCAAGCGACCGCCCAGGGTGCCCCGAGCGGCGGCCTTTCCCTCATCATGCTGATTGGCGGCCTTCTTGAGGTCGGTGGCGGCGCCGCGATCCTCATCGGCCTCTTCACCCGTCCCGTGGCTTTCATCCTCGCCGGCGAGATGGCGGTCGCATATTGGTTCATGCATGTGCCGATGGGAGGCTTTTTCCCGATCAACAACGGCGGCGACTCAGCCATCCTGTTCTGCTTCGTCTTTCTCTATCTCGTCGTTGCCGGGCCGGGAGCTTGGAGCGTCGATGTCGCACTGAAACGCGAAGGGGCAAGATGAGGCGGCCTACCGTCACCGCACGTCTGTCGCGATCCACGACCCTCACTGAGCAGCAGTGGCGCTCTCTTTCTTGCGAGGAATTGTGCACCGCCTGCTCCGCGACGGCTTTGAGGCGGAAGGGTTATGCCTGAGTACGCCGAAACTGCGTCCTCGCCTTGCGGAATGCCTTATCCGTCGCCATGAAGCGCTGAAGCATCGGGACGACCAGCTTGATGGGATCTGGTGCGGTGGCGTTGCCGCCGTCGCGGGCCAGCACCTCGGCGTAAGCGGTCAGGTCTCGGTAAACCGCACCGGGGAATTTGACCGTGCGGCTGACCGGCTTGTCGTCCTCGATCGTCTCCAGCTTGAGCTTGGTCATGACGGTTCCTTCGCCGCCCCATAGGGCTGCAATATCAAGTCGCGATTGACGATCACGCGAACCGGGAAGCCCGGCCGGATGGTGAGCGTTGGCTGAATGTTGAGCTGGCGGCGGATGAGCTGGCGGCCAACATCGGAGGCGGTGTCCTGGCCGCTCTGGCGGATCGCTCGCGCGATTTCGTTCTCGTTGTTGCTTGATCCGATCTCGGTGCCGACACCAAGCAAGGTCGCCAGAATCGCCGCCCTGAAAAGCTGACCCCAATGATAGTCGACGTCGTCCTCAAGCCCGGAGTAACCTTCAGCGTCAGCGCCCGGCTGCCGCTCCAGCACGATCGACGTGCCGTTGGGCATGATGATACGATTCCAGACAAGCAGCACACGCGATTGCCCGAACGCGACCTGGCTATCATATTGGCCGATCAGTCGCGCGCCCTGCGGGATGAGGAGTTGCTTGCCGGTCGGCGTGTCGTAAACCTGCTCCGTCACCTGCGCTGTGATGGTTCCAGGCAAATCGGACTTGATGCCGGTAATCAGCGCCGCGGGGATGACGGTGCCAGCCTGCACGACGTAGGGCGACGCCTTCTCCTGCACGCGGTCAGGCGTGACGGTGCGTCGATCGACGGCGGCGTTGACGAAGGCGAGTTTGCGATCCTGCATGTTCTGCGCGGCGCCCGGATCGAGCGGCGGCGTCTCGGCCGGCAGCGTGAGGCCCGTCGTCGGATCGATACGGCCGACGGCAGCGGCCGTTGGTGTGACCGATGCTTGCACACCGCGGCTGTCGGTGAACACCTTGGCGACGCGCGCGGCTTCGATCTCCGCAAGACGGCGCTGCTCCGCCGGATCGGCGCGCGGCGTTCTTATATCTGGTGCGATGACGGGCTTGCCTTCATCCTGCGCACTCAGGATCGGGCGGCCCAGGTCGCCCGGCAGCGCCGGGCCAAGCCTGGGAATGCCGGTGTAGTCCTTCGGCAGGCCGGCGAGTCCATCGGCCGGCGTGCGGTTCTCGGTATTGTAGAGTTCGTTGGGCGACTGACTGCCACGCCGGTTGACATCGAGCGCCCAGAACAGCGCGGCCATGATGGCGACGGCGCTGACGCCGCCGAGCGTGATGAGCACCTTGCGCGACAGGCGCGTGACGCGCGGCTGTTCGGGCCGCAAGCGCAGCTCGGCGCGGACGTCGCCGGGAGGCGGAGTTTGTGCGTCGGTCATCAGAACAACCTCGGGCTAAACCGCCCCGGGCGGCCGTCGGTGCGGACGATGCGCACACGTTTCTCGCTGTCCTTGTCGCCCAGCCTGAGTTCGGCAGCGGCAAAGAGACGATCGACGACATAGTAGTTCTGGCGGGCGCGGTAGTTGACCAGCTCGGAATTGCCGGACGGTCCGATGACGAACAGCGGCGGCATCTCGCCCTGACCGATCCCTGACGGAAACTCGATATAGACCTTGTTGCCGTCGTCGAAGGCGCGCAGTGGCCGCCACGGCGCGCTGTCGCCCTCGACCTGATAGCGGAAGTTCAGCTTCGAGATGTCGACGCCGCTGGCGACCGGCTGCATGAGCGCGGCCTGCTGGTTCTGCCGGCGCAGCGCAATCAACTGGTCCTGCGGATACTGCCACGACACCGAGGCCATGTAGGTCTTTTCGGTCGAGCGCAGCTCCATGTGATAGGTGCGCAGGTTGGTGTTGATGACAAGGTTGGTCTGAAGGTCCGGCCGCGTCGGCTTGACGAGAATGTGGACCTGCGCGGTCTGGCCGGAGCCGCTGAGCGTATCGCCGACGATCCACCGCACGGTGTCGCCGGCCGCGACGGGGCCTGCCCCGACAAGCTGCTCACCAGGCTGAAGCGCGATGTCCGTGACCTGGCCCGGCGCGGCGTAGACCTGATAGAGCGCGCCGACGACGAAGGGATAGACCTGCACGGCGTTGATGAAGCCGTTGCGCACCGGCTGCATGCGCGCCGCTTCATTGGCCTGCGCGACACGCTTCTTGGGATCGGCGGGCTCGGGCTTGGTCTTCGCGGCATTGACGGGTTTCAACTGACCCGGCAGCGGCAACGGCTTCGGCAGTTCGACGACCTTGACCGGCCCGACCGGATCGGCGCTGAGCACGGCCGGCGCGGCATCGTCGTAGTCGATGTCCGGCGGAATGAACCTGTTGGCGCAGCCGGCGAGCGCTGTCGTCGCCAGCATCATGACGATCAGCGCCGGCGTAGCATTCTTTCTGTTGTCCCCCATTACCCCATCTCCTTCGACCAGTTGATTGCGTTGACGAACACACCGAGCGGATTGGCGCGCAGCTTGTCGGCGGTGCGCGGCTGCTGGATCACGACGGTCAGGATGGCGGTCCAGCGTTCGGTGCCGGAGAGCTGGCCGTTCTCGTAACGACGCTCCAGCCAGGCGATGCGAAAGCTCTCCGGCGAGGCGCGGATGACGCTCGATATCTCGACCGAAACTTGCTGCTTGCCGACTTTCGTGAACGGATCGTTGCCGCGCGCGTAATCGTTCAGCGCGATCGCGCCGCGATCGGTCGCGTAGTCGTAGGCGCGAAGCCAATTTTGGCGCACGATGACGGGATCGGCCGGAATGCTGCGCACCTGCTCGATGAAACGTGCCAGATGCCATGCGATCTGCGGATCGGTCGGCCGATAATCGGCGACGGCGGACGCGACGGCTTGCGCCTCGCCGAACTTGTCGACCTGCACCACCCAGGGAACGACCGTGCCTTGCGTCGATTGCCAGACCAGCGCGGCCGCGAATCCGCCGGCGAGCGCCAGTGAGCCGAAGGCCATCAGCCGCCAGTTCTTCGCCTGCACACGCGCAGAGCCGATGCGCTCGTCCCAAACCTGCGCGGCTTTCAGATACGGGGTCTCAGGCTCGGGCGTGCGCGCGTAGCGCACCGAAGGTCGGCGGAAGAGATTCATTTGTGGTCATCCTGATGGAGAGAAACGGACATTGATCCGCCGCCGTGATCGCCGGAGCGCACGGCATGGGCAGCGGCAGTGGCGCCGTGGCTCATGGTCTGGCTGCGCTTCATGCGCGCGGCCCAGGCCGGCGGCGCGCCAGATGCCGACGGCGATTGAGTGGCCGAAGCGCCCGCGGCCGCTGCGGACGAGGATTGTCCGCCCGTGGTCGCAGCGCGGCCCGCGGCGTAACTGGATTTGAGGGACTCGGCGGCACGCGACGCGGCCTGCCGCACGGGCTGGATCGCGGCGGATGCGCCTGCCTTGGCGACGCCGCCGAGACCGCCTGCCACGGCGCCCATGCCGGCATGACCGGATGCGCCGCCGCTATACGCGCCGGATGTGGCGCCGGCGAGATGCGCGCCGCCGCGCGCCGCGGCGGCCGTCACACGTCCGCCAGCTCCGATGGCGGCGGCGCCCCCACCCAAGGCCGCGCCCGCTCCCATGACACCGGCCGCGCCGATGCCCGCGGCGGCAAGTCCGGTGCCGACGGCCGCCCCTGCCCCGAGTTGTGGTGCGCCGGAGACCAGGCCAGTGGCGATGCCGGGGCCGAAGATCGACAATCCCATCAGCGAGAGCGCACCCAGCACGAGCGCGAGTGCGTCGGTGATGGTCGGCGTACCGGAGAATCCGGAGGTGAACTCACTGAACAGGCCGGAGCCGATACCGACGATGACGGCGAGTACGAGAATCTTGACGCCGGAGGCGACGATGTTGCCGAGCACTTTTTCGGCGAGAAAGGCGGTCTTGTTGAACAGCGCGAACGGGATCAGCACGAAGCCCGCGAGCGTGGTCAGCTTGAACTCGATCAACGTGACGAAGATCTGGACCGCGAGAATGAAGAAGGCGATGAGCACGATCGCCCAGGCGATCATCAGCACTATGATCTGTACGAAGTTTTCGAAGAAGGAGATGTAGCCCATCAGGTCGCCGGCGGCCTTCAGGATGGGATTGCCGGCATCGATGCCGACCTGCGCGACGCGGCCGGGCTGAAGCAGCGTATCGGCCGAGAGCGACGATCCGCCGGCCTTCAGGCCGAGACCGCTGAAGGATTGGAAGACGATGCCGGCGAGCCGGTTGAAATTGCCGATGATGAAAGCGAAGAAGCCGATATAGAGCGTCTTCTTGATGAGACGCGCAATCACGTCTTCATCGGCGCCCCAGGCCCAGAACAGGCCCGCCAACGTGATGTCGATCACGATCAGCGTGGAGGTGAGAAATCCGATCTCGCTACCGAGCAGGCCGAACCCGCTGTCGATATAGCGGGTGAAGGTCTCCAGAAAGCGGTCGATGACGCCGGCGTTCATGGCCGCGACCGCTCCGCATCGCCTTCAAGGAAATGACGGCGGCTGTCGGCCCACGCCTTCTTGCACCCGGCGTCGTCGAGCGCTGCGGCGCCGATCTCGCGGCAACGGAGCAATTCGCTTGAGGAAGGCTCACTGCTCTGCGGTTGAACGGTAGGCGGAGCTTCTTCCGTGGCATTGGGCCGAAGCGCGATCGCACACGCCACCATGACAACGGCGACGGCAAGAACGGCAACGACCCTGGCGGCGAGTTTCCAGTCCATGTTCGCGCCCTCAATCGTGGAACATGCGGACGGTGGTGGGGCTGTAGCTGCTGCCCGCCAGGAAGCGGCTGAACTGCTCGCGGCTCTGCTCTTGCGCGGCGGCCTGCCGCGACTTTTCAAGCACATTGGCCCTGCCCTGAGCGGCCAGCATGGCGGTGAGATCGGAAAGCTGCCGCGCCTGAACGCCGAGAAGCTGATTGCCGGCCTGGGTCGCCTGCAGCGCGCCGACCGCCGATTGGCTCGCGCTCACGAGAGAACTCGTCTGGCTTTGCGTGCTGTCGATATTGCCGACGGCGGTCGCGCCGGCCTTCAGCGCGTGCTCATAGGCGGACAGGGAATCCTGCCAACGCTGACGCGCACCCTCGACGAGCTGCGCGCTGGTCTTGTTTGACGTGAAGTTTTGATAGGAGGATTGGAATTGTTGGTCGATGTTCTCGACATTATAGGCAAGTTTCTGCGCCTGGCTCATCAAACTCTTCATCTTCGAGAAATTGTTCTCGATCTGCGATAGAACCGACGTCGGTAGATTGGTGAGATTCTTCGCCTGGTTGATAAGCATCTGAGTCTGATTGGCGAGGGCAGTGATCTGGTTGTTGATCTGTTGCAGGGCGCGTGCGGCGGTCAGGACGTTCTGTGCGTAGTTCGACGGGTCATAGACGATGTCGAATGCGGCCGCGCCGCTGGGCGCCGCCGCCACGGCAAGCACGAACGCTCCGGCAGCGATCGCGCGGCGATAGCGCAGGCGGAATACAGACGGAATCATGATGGCGTCTCCTGTTCTGAGGGCGTGATGCGCGGCGGCTGATGCGTCGCGTCGGACGCATTGATGACATTAACGAGGTTAGGAACGATGTCGGCGGCCCAAGCGAGATCGTTGGCGTAGAGCCATGCTTCGAGGAAGTACGGCCGTGCGCCGTCGCGCAGCAGCTCGTCGATCAGGGCGTGCGCGGCCTTATCGGATGATGCACAGAGTGCGAGAGCCACCGCTCCCAGGCCAAGCTCGAACAGGCGGTTGCCGCGCCGCGACTGGCAGTAGTAGTCACGCTTCGGGGTCGCCCGCGCGATGATCTCGATTTGCCGCGCGTTGAGACCGAACCGCTCATAGACGGTGGTGATCTGCGGCTCGATCGCCCGTTCATTGGCGAGGAAGATGCGGGTCGGACAGCTCTCGACCAGCACGGGCGCGATCGGCGACGCCTCGATGTCAGCGAGCGACTGCGAAGAGAAAACGACGCTGACATTCTTCTTGCGGAGCGTCTTCAGCCATTCCTTGATCTTGTCGGCGAAGCCACCGTCGTCGAGCGCGCGCCAGCCCTCGTCGATGATGAGCAGGCTCGGTCGTCCGTCGAAACGCGCTTCTATGCGGTGGAAGAGATACGAGAGGACGGCAGGCGCAGCCTTGGTGCCGACAAGTCCTTCGGTCTCGAAGGCTTGAACGTTCGCCGTGCCGAGATATTCGTGCTCGGCATCGAGCAACCGGCCGTGCGCGCCGCCGATGCAGTATGGCCGCAGCGCCTGCTTCAGCGCCGAGGATTGCAACAGCACGGTCAGGCCAGTGATAGTGCGCTCCTCGACCGGCGCCGAGGCGAGCGAGGTCAGCGCCGCCCAGATGTATTCCTTCACGTCCGGCGTGATGGTAACGCCCTCGCGCAGGAGGATGTCGACCAGCCAGTCCGCGGCCCAGGCCCGTTCGGGAACGTGATGGATAAGGGCGAGCGGCTGGAGCTGAACGGACGTGGACTCGGCGTCATCGGTCAGCGAGCCTCCGAGGTCCTGCCAGTCGCCACCCATCGCCAAAGTCGCGGCGCGGATGCTGCCGCCGAAGTCGAAGACGAAGACCTGGGAATTGCGATAGCGCCGAAACTGAAGCGCCATCAATGCGAGGAGCACCGACTTGCCGGCCCCGGTCGGACCGACGATCATGGTATGGCCGACGTCGCCGACATGGAGTGCGAAGCGAAACGGCGTCGCCCCCTCCGTCTTGCCGTAGAACAAGGGCGGCGCGCTGAGATGCTCGTCCCGCGCCGGTCCGGCCCAGACCGCCGACAGCGGCATCATGTGCGCGAGATTGAGTGTCGAGATCGGCGGCTGACGGACGTTGGCGTAAGTCTGGCCGGGGATCGAGCCGAGCCAGGCCTCGATCGCGTTGACGCCTTCGACGATGCAAGTGAAGTCGCGCGACTGGATGACTTTCTCGACCACGCGCAGCCGTTCGTCGGCGACGGTGCGATCGGCGCTCCACACCGTGACGGTCGCGGTGACATAGACTTCGCCGACCTGATCGGAGCCAAGATCCTGCAGGGCCGCATCCGCATCGGCCGCCTTGTTGGCGGCATCGGTGTCCAGCAACACCGACTGTTCGTTCGTCATCACCTCCTTGAGGATGGCCGCGACGGACTTCCTCTTGGCGAACCATTGCCTCCTGATCTTCGTGACCAGCCGCGTCGCATCGGTTTTGTCCAACATGATCGCGCGGGTCGACCAGCGGTAGACGAAGGCGAGCCGATTGAGGTCATCGAGGATTCCCGGGAACGTCGTGGTTGGGAACCCGATGACCGTGAGCGTGCGGACATGGAAATCGCCAAGCCGCGGCTCCAGCCCGCCGGCGAGTGGCTGATCGGCCAAGAGCGCGTCGAGGTGCATCGGCGTCTCTGGCACGCGCACGCGATGTCGCTTCGTCGAGATCGTCGAATGCAGGTAGGTCAGCGTCTCCGAGTCATCGAGCCAGTCGGCCTCCGGCACAAAGCCTTCGACCAGATTGAGCACGCGGTCAGTGCGATCGACGAAACTCTTCAGCAGCTCCCACGGATCAACGCCACTGTACTCCCGGCCCTCGTAGAGCCAGGCTTCCATGCGCGAGGCTTCTTCAGCCGGCGGCAGCCAGACGAAGGTGAGGAAGTAGCTGGACTCGAACAGGACGCCCGAGTCCTCGAACTGCTCGCGGCGCTCGATGTCGACAAGCGCGGATGCGGATTCCGGGAACAGGCTTTCTGGATAGTCGGTGGCAGGATGGCGCTGCGCCTCGACGAAGATCGCCCAGCCGGAGCCGAGCCGGCGCAAGGCGTTGTTGAGGCGCGCCGTCGTGCCGACCAGCTCGGCCGGCGTGGCGCTGTCAAGGTCCGGGCCGCGGAAGCGCGCCGTCCGTTGGAACGATCCATCCTTGTTGAGAACGACGCCCGGCGCGACCAAAGCAGCCCAAGGCAGGAAGTCCGCGAGTTGCGCATTCTTCTTCCGGTATTCGGTGAGGTTCAGCATCGGCGCGCCTCACACGTCCATGTGCGCCGGATAGCGCAGGTGCCGGCGCCCCACGTCGACGAACTGGGCGTCGCGCTTGGCGGCCCACACGGCCGCGAAATGCCCGATGGCCCAGATCACGAGACCGGCGATCCATAAGCGCAGGCCGAGGCCGACCGCGCCGGCAAGCGTGCCGTTCGCGATGGCGACCGTGCGCGGGGCGCCCCCGAGCAGGATTGGTTCGGTCAACGCGCGATGCACCGGCGCGAAGAAGCCGCGGACGTCTTCTTCCATCAGACCAGCGCTCCGCCGCCAAAGCTAAAGAAGCTGAGAAAGAAGGAGCTGGCCGCGAAGGCGATGCTCAAGCCAAAGACAATCTGCACCAACCGGCGGAAGCCGCCTGCGGTGTCGCCGAAGGCGAGAGTGAGGCCGGTGGTGATGATGATAATCACTGCCACGATCTTGGCGACCGGCCCCTCAATCGATGTGAGGATCTTCTGAAGCGGCTCTTCCCACGGCATCGACGAGCCGGAGGCATGAGCGGGTGCCGCCATCAGCAACGTGATCGTGGCAACCATCGTAGCGTCAGTCAGGCGGCGGCGGCACACTCGGGACAAGGCAAGTCGGATCATTCGGCGTCTCCTTTCGAGGATTGTTGGGACGGCAGCAGCGCGTTGAGGGTGCGGTAGTCGCCAGTCACCGGGTCGAGCCCGTCGACATGGGCGATCTCCGCGAGACGCCGTTCCGCGCCACGGCCCGACAGTACGGCGACGATGTCGATCGTCTCGGCAATGAGCGCACGGGGGACCGTGACGACGGCTTCCTGCACGAGCTGCTCCAGGCGACGCAGCGCGCCGAGCGCGGTGTTGGCGTGGATGGTGCCGACCCCGCCCGGGTGTCCGGTCCCCCACGCCTTGAGCAGGTCGAGCGCTTCGCTGCCGCGCACCTCCCCGACCGGAATGCGGTCGGGACGCAGGCGCAGCGACGACTTGACGAGATCGGAGAGCGAGGCGACGCCGTCCTTGGTGCGTAGCGCGACAAGGTTCGGCGCAGCGCATTGCAGCTCGCGCGTGTCCTCGATCAGCACCACGCGGTCAGCGGTCTTTGCGACTTCCGCCAGCAAGGCATTCGTCAATGTCGTCTTGCCGGTGGACGTTCCGCCGGCAACAAGGATGTTCTTGCGACGCCCGACGGCGAGCCGAAGCACCTCGGCCTGCGCCGCCGTCATGATGCCCGCCGCCACATAATCCGCGAGAGTGAACACGGCGACGGCGGGCTTGCGGATGGCAAAGGTGGGCGCGGTGACGACGGGAGGCAGCAAACCTTCAAAGCGCTCGCCAGTCTCTGGCAGTTCAGCCGAGACGCGCGGGCTGCCGGGATGCACCTCCGCGCCGACATGATGCGCAACCAGGCGCACGATGCGCTCGCCATCAGCCGGGATCAGCATATCGTCGGTCGCGACCAGACCTTCGCGCAGCCGGTCGACCCAGAGCCGGCCATCGGGATTCAACATCACTTCGACGATCGCAGGGTCTTCGAGATAGCGGGCGATCGCGGGCCCAAGCGCCGTGCGCAACATGCGCGCGCCGCGCGACAACCCTTCGCTATTGTGATGATGCCCCGACATCGTGTCCCCATCCCGGCCATCCGCAAGAGGGTCGGATGGCGACGGGGGCAATTAAGAAAGGCAGGACCCGCGTACGGGCAACAGGATTTATTTGAGTCGTCGTAGCGCGCCGCAGCTCATCGTAGGCTGTCGAAAAAATACATGAAATGTTCGGCGCCGTTCACGGTCTCGGATGCTGCTAGAGGACAGGTCACGGCCGAATCAACATGGCCTCTTTGAAAGCATTGCGGAGCGTATTCAGCACCGGATTGATGTTGTCCGGCTTCCACCAAACGATATAGCCGAGCCGCGTGGCGCCGTTACCGTCATGCAGCGGCCAGAAGACGACGCCGAGGCCGGTCAGGCCCGACGCGGACTCGCATTGCAGGCTGATGCCCTTGCCGCTGCCGACTTCGCTGAGGATGTTATCGCGGTTCAAACGAAGCGTGTCGATCTGGGGATGATCGGACGGCGCCGCCAGATGGCGGAGCAGGATGTTGCGAATTGCTGAGAAAATCATCAGCTTTTTCGAAGCGATAACCGCACTTTTAGGAGCGTGAAAAAGTTCCGAGCACTTGCACGCTCAGTTCATTTTTAGACGATTGTGGGGACGCCGCCACAGGCGAAAGCGATCAATCCTGTCTCGTTTCATCATTCGCCTCACGCCCCTGCATGTCCTCCGGCACTTCCTGCCTGAGCCGCGGCCCTTGGGCGAGGCGTCGGCCAAGGGCCTCGAGGAACTTGTCGTAGCGCTCGCCGCCCTTGGCGCGAGCCGACGCCTGAGCGGCGTCCGGCAAGGACGCGGTCGATGTCAGCCAAGAGCGAATGAAGATGGCGAGCGCCTCGTTGGCGATGCCGATGTCGCGCTCCAGGCGCTGGATGATGCGATCGATCCGATCGAGACGCTTGGCGATCGCAGCCTCCCGTCGCTCCTCGGCATCGGGTGAGAGGAACGAGGCGATGGCGGCTTCGGCGATCATGGATCGCGATTGCTCACGGCGACCGGCGTGGTCGGCCAAGCGGTGCGACACGTCCGGGTCAAGATAGATCGAGAGCCGCTTTTTCTTTTCGGACCGCGCGGTTGTGTCGGGACGCTGCATCATGACTTACAGCTCCATGCCGTCGCCGGGGTCCAGCGCGATCCGCCGCGCCATCAGCCGCATATCGCGGGCCAGCGCGCGGTTGGTCACCAGCTCGCGCTCTGACTCATCGGCATCTGGATCGAACTCGTTGGCGGGGGCCTTCACCGGCTCCGGTGCGATGTCCTTATGCCGCTCAAGCCCTGGCTCGCGGCGAAGACCCGAATTGGCGGGATCGTCATCCGGTTTGGCCCCGCCATTCATTGTTGGTGCAGATCGCGGCATGCCGATGTTGTTGCTCGCAGGCTCGGCGACGGGCGTCAACGCCGACCAATCATCTGGCTTCGATACGAGACCCGCCTTCGGGTTCTCCGGAACGGGCAACAGCCGTTCCTTGAACCGCGCATCCTCGAAATAACGCGCCTTCTTGGCGCGAACCGGCGGGACCCCCGCGACCATGACGATCTCATCGTCGGGCGGGAGCTGCATCACCTCGCCGGCGGTGAGCAGCGGCCGCGCCGTCTCGGATCGCGAGATCATCAGATGCCCGAGCCAGGGCGCGAGACGATGGCCGGCATAGTTCTGCATGGCGCGCATTTCGGTCGCCGTGCCAAGCGCATCGCTGACCCTTTTCGCCGTCCTCTCGTCGTTGGTCGCGAAACTGACCCTAACGTGGCAATTGTCGAGGATGGAGTTGTTTTGACCGTAGGCTTTTTCAATCTGGTTGAGGCTCTGCGCAATGAGGAACGCCTTGATCTGATAGCCGGCCATGAAGGCGAGCGCCGATTCAAAGAAGTCGAGCCGGCCGAGCGCCGGAAACTCGTCAAGCATCAGCAACAAGCGGTGACGGCGGCCTTTCGCATGAAGATCTTCGGTCAGCCGGCGGCCGATCTGGTTGAGCACGAGGCGCACGAGCGGCTTCGTCCTGCTGATGTCGGAGGGCGGCACAACGAGATACAGCGTGGTGGGCTTCTCGCCAGACACGAGGTCGGCGATGCGCCAATCGCAGCGGGACGTGACGGCCGCGACGACGGGATCGCGATAGAGGCCGAGGAACGACATGGCGGTTGAGAGCACACCCGATCTTTCGTTGTCGGACTTGTTGAGCAGCTCGCGCGCCGCGCTGGCGATGACGGGATGCGGCCCCTTTTCGCCGAGATGCGGCGTCGTCATCATGGCGGACAGAGTCGACTCGATCGGGCGGCGTGGGTCTGACAGAAAGGCGGCGACGCCGGCGAGCGTCTTGTCCTTCTCGGCGTAGAGAACATGCAGGATCGCGCCGACCAGCAGCGAGTGGGAGGTCTTCTCCCAATGGTTCCGCTTTTCCAGCGACCCTTCGGGATCGACCAGCACGTCGGCGACGTTCTGCACATCCCTCACCTCCCATTCACCCTTGCGCACCTCGAGCAGCGGATTGTAGGCGGCCGAATTCGCATTGGTCGGATCGAACAGCAGCACACGGCCGAAGCGCGCGCGAAAGCCTGCGGTCAGCTCCCAATTTTCTCCCTTTATATCGTGGACGATCGACGCGCCGGGCCAGGTGAGCAGCGTGGGCACGACGAGACCGACGCCCTTGCCGGATCGCGTCGGCGCGAAGCACAGGACGTGCTCGGCGCCGTCATGACGCAGATAGGTTCGGTCGAGGCGGCCAAGAACAACGCCATCGTCGCCAAGTAGGCCCGCGGATGCGATCTCATGCGGCTCGGCCCAGCGGGCGGAGCCGAAGGTGCGCACGTCCTTCGCCTCACGCGCCCGATAGATTGACATCAGGATCGCGACAGCAATTGCGACAAGCGCGCCCGACGCGGCAATGCCGGCGCCCTCCAGAAAGACATGGGGCGCGTAGGCGTCGTAAAAGAACCACCACCAGAAGAAGGCAGGCGGCGGATAGACCGGCAATCCGGCAAGCGAAAACCAGGGCGCGCCGAGTTGCGCCTGAAAGCCGAGCCGCCACGCGACCCACTGCGTCGCGATCCAGACCGCGAGCAGCACGATCGCGAACACGACGACGATCTGGCCCCAGACCACGCGGCTGGCGGACACGGCGAGTAACCTTCCCTGCGCGTTGCGATGCTCCGAAGAAGAGCAAGGACAGCGGGGGTTTCAACTGCGCAAAACCGATCGATCGTAGAATGGCGCAGGCTGTCGTAAAAATACTTGCTGCGTGCGGAGAGAAAGTCTCGAACGTCGGACGCGAGTGTCAGCAGTCGGTAGTATCCAGACCCATCTGCCAGAAGTCAGCTTCGAGTCGCGACGCCTTGCCGAACAACGCCGCAAGCTCGGTAAAGCGCCGCTCGGTCATCGCTCGCGCCGCCAGGTCGTCGAGATGACGGCGCGCGTTGGCCGCAACCCCCTGATAGGCTTCGCCGGCATATTCGACGATCCATTCGCGATAGGGATGATCGCCGAGCGCATCGATGCCGTTCGGCGTCATGCTGCGGCCGATCTCGGCATAACCGATCACGCAAGGGGCGAGCGCGACGTGTAGGTCAAGGAGGTCGCCGGCCGCGCCGCAGTCCAGCACGAAGCGGGTGTAGGCGACCGTCGCCCGATGCTCGGGGGCTGCCTCGATGTCCTGCGGTGACAACCCCCAACGGCCGCATAGCCGCACATGCAGATCCATTTCGTCGAGAATGGCCGCCAGACCCGCCTGCGCTGCTCTCATGTCGGCCAGCGCGCGGCTCTTGTAGGTGGCGAGCGCATAGGCGCGAGCGAACTGGATCAGGAACAGATAGTCCTGCACGAGGTAGGTGCGGAACGCCGCTTGCGGCAGCGTGCCCGCCTCCATCTGCCGGACGAAGTCATGGTCGACATAGCTCTGCCAGTCGACGACGGCCGTGGCCTTCAACCGATCGAAGATGTCCATTGGTCAGCCCTCATTCTTGTAAGCGGCGTCGGCCGCCTCTTTGCTCCAGCGTGGACCGCCAGAATTTTGTTAACTCGGTGAATTCGGCGGCCGGAAAACGCTCGGCAACGCACTGGCCGACAGGCCGTGTGCGCGCCTTCCTCTCCACTTCGCACATCCCTTGTAGGCAACGGTGATAGGGCTCATTCGTCATGGCCTCGGCGCGCAGATCTGGTGCGTCTCAAGGCTCCGCCAGCGTGGCGTTGATTGCGGCAAGAACGCGAACCGCGACTTTGAGGTCTTGGGCCGGGATGCCGGCCGGAGCCAGCAATTCGCGCCAGGTGCGGCGCACGATCTCAATCGACCGCTCCGCGAGGGGCGTGAGATGAAGACGCGCGGCTCGCCCATCTGACGGGGCGGACGTCCGCTCCAACTGCCCTTTCTCGATGAGGCCGCGCAGGGCGGTGCTCGCATTGCTCGATCGCAGCGCCAGCTCCTGGGCGAGATTGGACGGGGATACCCCGGGATGTTGATGCACATGCAGAAGCACGAGGCATTCCAATGGGCTAAGCGGAACGACCTCCGGGTTCTGGAGTGAGTACGCGCTGAGCTTGCGCGCGATATGCAGCACGGTATCAGCCAGTTCGATCAGCGGGTCTGAACGACCAGAGCGGGGAGCGGTCACATGACCTCCTTGCGGTCTTCCTCGTAATCCAATATCTATGATATCATAACTATCTTATCAGAGCTAGATTGATGCCTATGACAGCGAAGCAGCCCGCGCAAGCGGCGGCCTGGCAAGAGCCGCAGATCGCCGGAGATCCCGTCGGCGGCGCCGTGCTGTTCGCGCTGGCGTTGCTGGCCGGGTTGGCGGCCTTCTCCATCGACCTCTATTTGCCGGCTTTTCCGGCCATGACGGCAGAACTTTCGACCACCGCCACGGGCGTGCAATTGTCGCTCACTGCGTTCCTGATCGGCTCGGGAGCCGGCCAGTTCGTCTTCGGGCCGTGGTCGGACCGGGCGGGACGGATGACGCCGCTCATGGTCGGACTGGCGCTCTTTCTGGCCGCCAGCGTCGCTGCGGTTCTTGCGACGAGTGTCGATTTGCTGGTTGGCGCGCGGCTTCTGCAAGGGCTCGGCGGCGCGGGCGGCATGGTTATCGGACGGGCGATCATCCTCGATCGCGCGTCCGGCAAGGCGGCCGCGCGCGCCTTGAGCCTCATGATGGTGATTGGCGGCGTCGCTCCGGTGGGTGCTCCGGTCATCGGGGGCCTGCTGGCCGAGCCGGTCGGATGGCGGGGGCTGCTTGGCATCGTTGCCGGGCTGGGCCTGGCAGCGCTGGTGGCGACGGTGTTGTTCGTCCGGGAGTCATTGCCGCGCGAGGTGCGCGCGCGAACAGCGAAGCGCGGCGCATGGAAGGCGCTGCTTTCGCGCGGCTATCTCGGTCATGTCACCACCTTCGCCTTCGGCATGGCGATCATGATGGCCTATATCTCGGCATCGCCCTTCGTCTATCAGACGATGATCGGGCTGAGCCCGACCGGATACGGCATCGCCTTCGCTACGAACGCGATCGGCATGGTCGCGGCGACGGCGCTGTCGACCAGGCTGGTCGCACGGTTCCCGGTGCGCATGCTGACGGCGGCGGGGCTCGTTGTCAGCCTGATTTCCGGCTTGGTGCTGCTGGCATTCTCGCTCGTCGACGCGCCTGCCGCCTGGCTGATGGGGCCGCTGTTTTTTGCCATCGCGCCGCTTGGGCTGGTGTTCGGCAATGCGACCGCCTTGGCGCTGTCGGCCGTGCCGCATTCGACCACCGGTACGGCTTCGGCTTTCCTGGGGCTGCTGCAATTCGCACTGGCCGGCATCGTCGCGGCGCTCGTCGGCATCGCCGGCGAGCACACCGCCTTGCCGCTCGCCCTCACCATGCTGGCATCCGCGCTGATCGCCATCCTCGGCCTCGTCGTGGCCGGACACGATCCTGGCGCGCAAGCCGCAGAGCACGCTCGACAAGTCTCGGAGCATGCCGCCCGCGACTGACCCTCATCAACAATCGAAGGAGAAAGCACATGGCACGCATCCACATCCTCGGCGGCACGGGTTACGCCGGACGCCAAATCGCCCGCGCGGCGGCCCGCAATGGCCATCAGGTGGTCTCGTTCAGCCGGGATCGCCCGGCCGATGAGATCGAGGGGGTCGCCTACCGCAGCGGCGATGTTCTCGACGACGCCTTTCTTGCTTCAGCCTTCGACGACGCCGACGTGGTGATTTCAGCCCTCTCGGCGGTCGGCCCGTTTGCGGAACAGGACAAGCTCCGCGCCCTGCTGCGCAAGGCGGCTCGCATGGCGGCTGATCGCGGCGTCCGCTTCGGCGTTATCGGCGGCGCGGGATCGTTGCTCACCGAGCCGGGCGGTTCCCGCCTTGTCGATACGCCCGATTTTCCGGAGGCCGCCAAGCCGATGTCGCTCGAACTGGCTGGCGCTCTCGACGATCTCAAGGCCGTGCAGGATGAGCGCTTGGATTGGTTCTTCGTCAGCCCCGCCGCGAATTTCGGCGCGCACGCACCGGGCGAAGCCACCGGGCGCTACCGCATCGGCGCAGACGTGGTGCTGCGCGACGCGAACGGCGACTCCGAGCTTTCCGCTCCTGATCTTGCGCTCGCGGTCGTCGAGGAAATCGAAAAGCCCGTCCACCGCCGCCGGCGGTTCACCGTGGCCTATTGATCGAGGGACAGAATACCGTGGCAGGCAAATCAAGGCTCTGGTTGATCGGAATTTTGCTGGTGGCCGTCGGAATCGGCGGCGCCGTGTATCTGAATTTCGGCGACAAGGCGCAATTGCCGTTTGAGGCGGGCGTCGGTCCTTCGCCGACGCTGCCGCCGCCGCGGGAAACTCTCATCCCCACCCTGAAGATTTTCAAGGCGACGGGCTGGTCCGCTGGAGAAACGCCGACGGTTCCGGCAGGTTTTCGCGTCGCCGCGCTGGCTCGCGACCTTGACCATCCCCGATGGCTTTACGTGTTGCCCAATGGGGATGTGCTGGTTGCCGAAAGCAACAAGCCGCCGATGCCGGAGGGAAGCCATGATGGCGGCAGCGGCCTTATCGCCAGCGTCCGCCAGTTCGCCACCGGCATCGTTGTTCAACGGGTCGGAGCAGGCGCTCCCAGCGCGGACCGGATCACGCTGTTGCGAGGTCTGAACGCCGACGGATCGGCAAAGCTGCGCACCGTGTTTATGAGTAATCTCGTGTCGCCATTCGGCATGGCGCTGATTGGCAAAGAGCTGTTCATCGCCAACGCGAATGCCGTCGTGAAGGTGCCGTACGAGGACGGGCAGACCGAGATCAACACGCCGCCGGTAAAGGTCACGGACCTTCCCGCCGGGATCAACCATCACTGGACGAAAAATCTTCTCGCGAGTCCCGATGGCACGAAGCTTTACGTGACGGTCGGGTCGAACAGCAATGTCGGCGAGAACGGATTGGAGGCCGAGGAAGGTCGGGCTGCGATTTGGGAAGTCGACGTCAACACCGGTGAGAAGCGCTTGTTCGCCGGTGGTCTGCGCAATCCGAACGGCCTTGCCTGGGAACCTCGAACGCGCGTCCTTTGGACCGTGGTCAATGAGCGCGACGAAATCGGCAGCGATCTCGTCCCGGACTACCTGACTTCCGTGCGGGATGGCGGCTTCTATGGCTGGCCGTGGAGCTATTTCGGCGATCACGTCGATCCGCGGGTCAAGCCGCCCCGCCCTGACATAGTGGCCAAGGCTATCGTCCCGGATTATGCCCTGGGCACGCATGTTGCCGCCCTTGGTCTCGTCTTTTCCGATCAGAGAGCGATGCCCCCCGCCTTTGCGGAAGGAGCCTTCATCGGCGAGCACGGATCGTTCAACCGCAATCCGGCGTCCGGCTACGCGGTCGTCTTCGTGCCGTTCCGCGATGGAAAGCCGAGCGGCAAGCCCGTGGATTTCGTGACCGATTTCCTGGACGGCAAAGGGAACGCCCGCGGCCGGCCGGTAGGCGTGACGCTGGATCGGCAAGGAGCTCTTCTGGTGGCCGATGATGTTGGCAATGTCGTGTGGCGTGTATCGCCAAGCGCCAAGTGAATCGGCAGGGATTTAACCGGCACGCTTGCCTGTGTCGTTCAACGATGAGCGCTTTCAATCGCGGCAAGCGCAGGAACACAGTGGCTGAGGCTCCAGACGGTGCCTGACGCTCGCCGCAGCTTTGGTCAAGAGAAGCACGGGGTATCCCGTTTTTGTGGCCTTTCGATCACAACAGGAGCAACAGATGACCTCTTTTCTGAGAAGCGCCGCCCTTGCCGCAGGTCTCATTCTCGCCTTGGCCGCGGGTCCGGCGCAGTCAGCGTCCCGCGACCTTGCGGCGGAAGAGGCCAACCGCGAACTGGTCATTGTATTCTACAACCGCTTCTTCAACGACCACGACATCGGCGCGGCTGACGTCGTCGCTGATGACTACATCCAACATAATCCGCGACTGCCGGACGGCAAGGACACTCTCGTCTCCTTTTTCACAGGGTTCTTCAAGGACAATCCCCGATGGCGTGAACGTATCGTTCGCAGCGGGACGGATGGTGACCTTGTCTTTCTTCAAGTTCACGCCACCAACGGCCCCGATGATCGCGGTCAGGCAATCATGGAAATCTTCCGCGTGAAGGATGGGAAGATCGTAGAGCACTGGGACGTGGTTCAGGGCGTCCCGGAAACGGCAGCCAATGCCAACACCATGTTCTGATCCGCTAAACGCGATCATAGCCCCAAGCCACGCTTACGGCCGAAGGACCAGTCGACGCCGCCGTCGGTGCGGGCCACCCCGGAAATGTGCTGCCCGATGTGCTTCTCGATCGAGGGCGTCCAGGGCACGAGCTTGAAGCCGAGGCCATCGTCAATCATGGCGAAGCGGCCGGACGCGAGCGTGAAGCGCCGGCTGTAGGTGCCGGCGACGAACTCCCCCTCCCCGGCTTTCCGGAATGGCACGCCGCTCTCAGCCGCGAGCTGTTCGCCGACAGCATCGAGCTCGCGTTGCCGAAGCGTGCCGATGAGATTTTTGTTGAACAGGATGCGCTCGCCATCGCGCCGCGCCATGCCTTCTTGAATCAAACGGTCGGCACGGGCCTCCAGAGCCTGCTTCACCTCCAGGCCGAAGCCGCCGCCGAGATCGGCCGGATCGCGGACGACAAGCTGGCGGTCGAGCCACGTCGCACCGCTCGCCGTGGTCTGTGCTTCGATCGACAGATCGGAGCGCGTGGCTAACGCCACGCGCCGATCGCCCTTCGCGTCCACGAAGGCGCGCAATTCGACGATCGAGCCCGGTGCGCCGTCGCCGGCTGACTCAAGGTCCGGCAGCTTGATGTGGTGGGTGCGGCCGTCGACGCCGTCCACCACGGCATAGGCCGTCCCAACCAATTCGTTGTCGAGGCCGCGTTCGACCAGGCGGCCGACGATCGGGGCGCCATGCACCTCGCCGGCCAGGACGTAATCGGCCGTGCCACGCGCGATGCCCTGCTCGTCGAGGGCGCGGTGCATCCGCTTGATGATGTCATTGCGCTGGCCGAGTTCGCGCAGCGTCGGTTCCGCGTCATTGGCGATGACCCACTGGCCGGGGCCGATGGTCTCGGCGAGACCAAGGTGTTCGAGATGGCGCAGGCGTCCGACCTTCTGCGTCAGGTAGGCGTCGGGCTGCCGGTCGGGCGACGGCGCGACGTCGATGACGCCCTGCTCATTGGCGTCGCGGACAAGCTGCCGGTCGAGCTGCGTCCAGCGCTCGGCCTCGACCTGCCGCTCCAGCGCGCGGCTGATGTCGAGATCGGTGCGCGGCCCAAGTTCCTGCGTGATGAGGTCCTGCGCGCGATCGCGCATCCCGCTCTTGATGTAGTCACGGTCGATCACGAGGTCGCGACCGTCATCGGCGCGGCCGCGGACGATGACATGGACATGGGGGTTGTCGGTGTTCCAGTGATCGACCGCAATCCACTCCAGTCTCGTGCCGAGGTCCTTTTCCGCTTGGGTCATCAGCTCGCGCGTGAAGCGCTTCAGATCCTCCATGTCGGTGGCGTCCTCCGGGGACACGATGAACCTGAAATGATGGCGGTCGTCCTTGCAGCGCTCCGTGAACTCCTTCACGTCAGCGTCGTCGGTCTGCGGACCGAACATCGTCGCTCGCTCGCCGTCGCGAGTAACGCCGTCGCGGCGAAGGTAGTTGAGGTGGCGGGCGACCGGGCCGCGCTGGCCTCTGTTGCGGACCACGAGCGCCTTGACGGTGCAGAACCGCGTGCGGCTGGTGATGAGGCGGTTGGCGCGGATGCTGGCGACGCGGCCACGCGCGAAATGCGGCCCGCGCCCCGAGGTGATCTTGCCGGAGCGCGAGACGCGGCCTCCGGCCTTCTGCGCGGCGGCAAGCGCCTGGGCGACGAAGGGCAAGGCGCGCTGCGCTCGTGATGAGCGGATGCGGCCAGGGCGGACGCGGAAATCGTCGTCGCGCTTCATGGCTGTGTCCGCGATGTGCGATATTCGCTGAAATCATTCGCAAAATGGAAGACACGCACATCGCGGTGCTGATCCGCGATGTGCAAAAAATCGAAAAAACCACAAACAAAACAACCGACCGTCCAAGCCGCGATGTGCGGCTTTTTATCTTGCCTTCCTGCGGTTGTTGTCTGGCCTGCCCCGCTGCCTTTCGCCATATCTACGATTGCCAACGTCGCGAAGCGTGGAAACACGATGTTCATCGCTGTTCTCCATCTGAGCGCGGCCTACGCACGAAGATGCCATCGGAGGGCGGCACGAGCGCCGACAAATCGACGATCGCAGGCGCGTTCGATGGTCGGCCGGAAGGACGATCGGACGTCGTCGAACCGTCGTCGGGATGAACGGCGGACCGCCCGACGAAGATCGGTCCGCGCGACCAAGATCGACGCGAGGCGATGCCGGCCATGCGCATGACAGGCACCTTGCCGCCGATCATCGGCGCGATCTTCGCGACGTATTCGACGGTCTCGGCCGGCAGCGCGCGGCCGCTCGCACGGTGTGCGTCATAGCGCGTCGGACCTGCATTATACGCGGCGAGCATCGCGTCGATCGAGCCATAGCGATCGTGCATCTCGCGCAGGTACGCTGCGCCGGCCAGGATGTTGGCGCGCGGTTGCCAAGGGTCATTTCCGAGTGCGTGACGTGCGCGCAACTCGTCCCATGTCTTCGGCATGATCTGCATCAGGCCGATCGCGCCCTTGGGCGATCGCGCGGTCCGATCGCCGTGGCTCTCGACGGCCATGACCGCGCGTATCCAGCGCTGGGGAATGGCGAAGCGCTTGGCCGCTTCGGCGATATGCGCAGCCCACGGATCGGACAGCGCAACCGTCGAGCCGCGATGTGTGGGCGGTGGATCGGCCGACGCAGAAGGCGCGGTGACAACGATCACGCCGCACGCGATCAACGTCGCGATGATCGATGATCGAAGCGAGGAAGGTCCGCCATTCCGAGACGCCATCAGCCTGCCACCGTGCTCGCTTCGGTCAAGGGCAAGGCTGCGCCGGCCCTGCGGCCGCCCTTGACCTGCGCTGCGCGCGACGGCCGCCTGACGGGCGATCGGGTCGGAGGGATGATCCGCGATCCGATCGATCAAAGGGATGACGGCAGATGAGGTTCGGAGCGACGCGCGCATCGTCTCAACCGTGCCTGTCCGGCTTTTCGCCGCGGCTGGTCTTGCCGTTGGCGAGATCAACGATGAAGCCACTGGCGAGACGTACGCCAAGGATCACATCATCCAGTCGGTAGTTGTTGTTGTTGCCTCTGAGGCGATAGCCGGCGTCCTCGACGACGCGCACGTCGAACCATTGATGAGGCGCGGTCTGGCCCCAGTATTTGCTGCGTCGTTTGATGCGCGCGACAAGCTGCTGATCCATCATGTCGGTCTCCGTTGGATGAAAGCCGGACCGATGTGGCGTCAGCTCTTGTCGTCGCGCTTGGACGGCCGGTTCCACATCAGGTTCCAGACCTTGGCATCGGCCTCGGACTGGAACAGCGCCGCGCGCAGCGGCTGCGTGAAGGTCGGATCGTCGATGCTGGTCGACAGATAGTCGCCGGCCTTCTCGCCGCTGCGGCTCCAGGCGGCGCCGACTTCGAGGTCCTCGGCGGCGAAGATGCGATAGTCCGGCGCGTTCTCGGCGTCGGATTTCTCGGCCGGACGGATGGTCAGCTCAACGTCGAGCGCGAGCGTGCGGAGCCGACCGCTGAAGCCGGTCTTGGTTTTGGTGAACGTGCCGATCTGGGGCATGGCGATGATCCTTTCCTTGGCTTGAGAGGCGAGCCGTCACGGCTCGTCGGAGACCGGTTCGCGGAGGGATTCCGCGGCCGGATCGGTGTCGTCGGTGGTCCAGACAGGGATCGCGCGGCCGACGATGGTGCCGATGGGAAGCGGCCCGAAGTAACGGCTATCGAAGCTGTCGGGGCTGGCCCAATTCATGAAGAAGGCTTCGCCGTCATGGAGCGTGCGGCAGCCTTGCCAGTCGGGCAGCGGACGGCCGCGCCGGTCGCGCGCGAGCGCCTGCCCGTAGATTCCGTCATAGGCGATGATGGCGCTGTCGCGCCGGCAGACTCTCGTGCCGCCGAGTGCCAGCACGCGCTTGATGAGCGGCAGTCCGCGCGGCAGGTAGCCGCGCTCGTCGAGGAATGCCGCCAGCTCGGCGGGCGGCATGACGACGGCGAGATCGGTGACGTCGACATGATTGCCGGGCACGATGCGATAGAGACCGACCGGTACGCTGGCGGATGCGTTCCAGATGAAACGGATGTCCGGTCGGCTCCAGGCCGGCGCGACTATCAGCGCCGTGCCAGCGAGCATGGCTATGAGCGTGACACGGCGCGCGGTCATGGCAGAATCTCGCGGCGGCGCAGCCAGGCGTGATGCTGGTCGGCTGAATACACGCGGAACGGCTCGTTGACGGAGACGCGGTTGTTGAGATGCCGCCAGTGCTCCGGCGCAGTGTCAGCCGGGTCGATGCCGAGCGCTTCGATCGCATCGATCGCGCCAAGCACGCGCTCGACTTTCGGCCAGCCAGAGATGCGCAACAAAATCTCGCCGCCGGGACGGACAAAGGGCAGCGTCTGATAAGGCTCGTCTGCGCGGACCGTCCGCACGATGTCGACGCGGGAAATGATCGTGCCGTATTCGTTGGCAGCCCAACGCACGAAGGCGAACACGGCGCCGGGAGCGAAGCTGACGATACGCCGGTGGCGGTCGAGACGTTGTTCGTCGACGATCCTGCCGAAGCGGATGCGGTGCTCGATGCGCTTTTCGCGCCACGTCAGTTCGACAAGCGTAAGGTCGCCCGGTTGAACGATCATGCGCAGTCCCGCCGTCATGGCTGCGCTCCCTCAGTGAACGGCAGCACCGACACGATGCGCACCCGCGCAAGTTCGGCCATGTCGGCGTCGATCTCGCAGCCGACATAGCGCCGCCCGGCGAGCCGGCACGCTTCGCCGGCAGCGCCTGATCCGGCGAACCAGTCGCCAACTAGGCCGCCTTGCGGGCAGCTCGTGCGGATCAGGATTTCGATCAGACCGGAGGGTTTTTCGGTCGGATGGATCGCCGTGCCGTGGCAATTGCGCGCGTAGATCACCGAGCGCATCAGACGCGGTCCGCCGTCCTCGCTGACGTAGTGCCCGGCGTCGATGCGACCGGTGTGCGGCGGTCGCATCTTGCGCCGCACGGTGCGCGCTGTCGCATCGGGCGTCGTCTGCACCTCGTTGTAAACGGCGCTCCACGGCATGTCCGCGCGATAGAACTGCGCGACCAGCTCGTGGACACGCTTGAAGCGATCGGCGTGGAAGCTCGTGCCGTTCTGCTTCTCCCACACGATCTCCTGCGCGTAGCGCAGGCCGGCGTCGGTGAACTGTCCGGCGGTCGCCATGAAGCTGCGCAGCGAGCCGAACACCCAGAGCGAACCCGACGGCTTCAGCGCGGCGCACGCGAGCCGCAGCCAACCGTCGACGCGTCGATCCCAGGCGAGCGACGTATCGCCGTAAGGCGGATCGGCCAGAATCAGGTCGAAGGGGCCGCGCGCGGGCATCAGCGCACGGCAATCGCCAGCGATCACGCAATGGTCGGGGATCGTCATGATGCGATCTCCGACACTTGGAGACCGCATGACCGGAACGGCGAGCCGATGCGGTGCGACCGCCCACAATTCCGCGACGTGGTGGGTCGCGTTAGCAAGAGTCCGAAGGACTCTGAGTTAGGGAAGTTAGAGGGGACCGATTCTGTCTTGCCGCGCCAAAGAGTTACGGCCTGCGCGCGTTCCCAATAGTACGGGACTCGCGTTCCTAATAGTACGGGTGTCGGCGTTCCCAATAGTACGGGTCCGTCCACACCTTTTGCACCGGCGCGGGACATGCTCATCGCACACCTCCCCGCCGCGGGCGCGCCGTGACAGTGCAATCGGACTCGATGGGCCGGAAGATCAGGCGCTGGCGCCCATTCGGATCGTCGATCAGCGCCAGGTGGTAGCCGGGCAACGGCTGGCGCTGGACGATGGCGCGCAGCTCGAAGCGAAAGCGGCGCAGCGGCGACAGGCTGCCGGATTTCAGATGCAGGTGCGGGAGATCGAAGCTCCAGCCGTGCGTCTGGCGGCCGCCGTGCTTGCGGACAAGGCGGTACAACCAGCGCTCGAGGCCGCCCGTCAGATCGAAATAGGCGCGGTCAATCGTGAGGATCAGCGCGTCGTCGAGGACGCCGGCATAGAACCAGTCCGGCAGGATCAGTTCGATGCCGAGCGGCCGGCCAGTCGCGTCGAGCCGCTCTTTCCATTCATTGATCCAGGAGAAGCGATGCCGCCGGCGCTCGGACGGCTGACGGATCGAGGTGACGACAGTGGTGGATTGCAGCCGGTCGAGCGCCGCCTTCAGCCGGTCGTAGCTCAGACCGGAATCGCTGCGTCCGACGAAGGAGAGGATTTCATAGGGCGTGGCGACCATCAGACGTGATGTGCGCAAGCCGCGATCGCGCGCGTCGACGATCTGACTGGCCGCCCATATAAGAACATCCGCGTCCCAAATCGTGGCCATGCCGTGCTCCACGGTCGCCTCGACTCGGATCGACACGTCGCCCATGCGGAAGTCGATCGGCGTCACACGGCGGACTTTGGCGAGCGAGAAGAACGGCCAGGACATGAGGTCCTGCGCGTCGCGCGCGGCGATATCGCCGGCGCGCGCCCGGAACAGTTCGAGCTGTTGATCGTCGTATGGGCGGCGCGCCGACATGGCGACGGTCAGCGCGCTGCGCCGGCCAGATGGCCGGCGGCGGATTCAGCCGTGGACTGGCGCGCGCAGGCGTCGATCCATGCCTCAAGGTCGGCGATGGTGTAGACCACACGGCCGCCGAGCTTGTGATAGACCGGCCCGGTGCCGTCGCAGCGATGCTTCTCAAGCGTGCGTGGCGACAAACCGAGAAGGCGCGCGGCCTCGGGCGTGCGCACGAAACGCGGCCAAGTTTTCTCGGTCTTCTCCGGCATTGCGGGGCTCCGTCGTAACCGCCGTCATGGCGGCGAGTCGGTTGCGACGATGGCGAAGAATCCGCGGTCCGGCGGAGTGACAAAAATCAGGGGCCTCTAAGGAAGTGTCCCCCCTCCGATTAGCGGTCGGGCGGCGCGAGCCAGCGTAGATAGCCGCTGTCGATCGTGTCGCGGCAGGCTTTCAGGATGCGCGCGAGCTGGCGTCGCTCAGGCGCGCTCTTCCAGTCGATCGCGCGCAGCGCTTCGACGTTCCTGTTGAGAAGGGTGCCGGCGACGATGCGGCGCGACGCGCCGGATTCGACGCCATCCCAGGCGCGGAGCATCAGCGCGGCGCGATGGAGCTGGAATCGGGACAGGCGTTGCTCATGCGGCCAGCGGCCGGCGTGCCTTCCCTCCAGCCGCCGCACCAGGCGACCGGCATTGCGATGTCGCCACCAAAAATGCGGATCGATCGGAAGGACGATCGCCGCATGAACCGGCTCCGTGCCGATGTTGAACCAGAGCTGGTGATCGCCTTCGTCATCGGTGGCGATGGCGTGGAATCCATCCTCGGTCAGGTCGCCGAGGATGGGCAATGCGCGCGGATCAGGCAGCGAAGTAGCCGCGAAGCCGTCCGGGGCAGCAGTAACAATCAGCGTGGCAGGGAAGCATTGCGCCTGCCACACAGGATGCGCCGTCACGGCCGATGCAGAAGGGTCGGCCGGGAAACGCCAACCCCCAGCGGCGCGCGAGTCGGGTGATGGCTTCCGTCCTCGTCGTGCCGCCGGCGGCGATCTCCGTCAGCGCGGTCGCATAATCCTGTCGGTATTGCTTGTTGCGGCGCAGAAACTCGAAGCTGACGCCGCCCCGATCGAGGCGGCCAAGTTCATTCTCAAATTGCGATGATCGCCAGTCTTGGAGCGGCTCCATGTTGTTCCTCCCAGCCCGGTTTTGGGACCGATTCGAGTATCAAGGGGCTGCGAAGGGCTGAAGGCAGATAATCGGAATGCGAAGCGATTGGCGGTCGAGCAATCATGAGTTGCATACTTTATAGAAAATTTTAGAGGGAATTGCGCGGGGCTTACTGCATCCGCGGCTGGAGAAGGTGGCGGTAGCCGTGCTCGGTCATCCAACGCGCGCGCGCCAAATGACTGTCGTGCATGTGCTTCGCGCGCTGCGGATCGGCCTCGGCATCGAGGCCGAAGACGAGCTTGACTACCTCGCGCCAGTCAGCGCCCTCCTCGGCCGCATCGAGCAGCCGGAGATAGGTGGCAAGATGGGCTTCATCGTAGGCGTTCACCCGGTCGGTCAGCGGCGGGCTGTCCTTGAAGGCGGCCTTATTCATCGGCGTGTTCCCCGAACCCGTTCCCCATTTTGACAAATAGGTTATCGGCCTGGCCCGCAATAGAATTGCGACAGCTCTCCCTCGGCGAAAGTGGAATGGCGTTATGCCCCGGCGGCGATAGCGAATTGCCTGGCGAGGCGAATCTGAGATAAGAACCAGCCCCAACTATACCGAATAGGAACGATCATTCCTAGAACGATCGTTCCGATTCTGGCTCCGATGCGTCATGGACCTTAAGGAGGTCATGGCGATCAACATGCGTCGGCTGCGCTATGACAAGAAACTGACGCAGGAGGAGCTGGCGGACCGCTCGGGTTTGAGCATGCGCTATGTCGGCTCGATCGAGCGCGGCGCGGTCTCGGCGAGCGTCAGCGTCCTAGGCAAGGTCGCGGAGGCGCTGGGCGTCGATCCCTGCGACCTGATCCGGGCGCAGAAGCGCTGACCATCGCCACGTCGAGATCCCGCACCCGCGCGTAATTTCTAATAAGACAAATTGGAGAGTTCGTGGGTGGATCGCGAGCCGGGCGCAGCCCGGCGAGCGGCGGCTGTGCCGTCCAGGCGCGGCCGCGCCGCCGATCCGGATTTCACGGATCGGCGGAAAATTGCTAGTATTCGCCCATTAGTAACCGTGCGAGACGGCCCTGTGAGGGCCGCGCCGTCGATGATGACGGCGCGGCCTTCATGTTTATGCGGCCTTCTCCAGCAAGGTCTTTGCCTTCGCTTCCAGTTCAAGCCGCGTATCCTGATGCGCCTTGGTGCGGGCATGCGCGGTCATGCCCTGCACGAAATCGAAGATGCTTTCCGGTGGGCGACCTTCCTCCTGCAACACGGTCTCGATGATCTTGCCGGTCTCGGCCTTGCTGAACCCGCGCTTGCGCAGGAAGGTTTCGCGGTCGTCATCGGTGCGGGCAACGACGCGCTCCCGCGCCGCCTTGATGCCTGCGACGAATGGCGCGGGCGAGGAATGCGCGAAGCTCGTCAACGCGGGCGCGGCCTCATGGGCGAAACGCTGCGCGGCGAACTTGCTGTGCCGGATGCTGATTTCCTCGAAACCTTCCACGCCCCAAAGATTGCGGTTCATGCAAACCGCGCGCAGATAGAAAGACGCGATGCCAAGTGTCTTGCTGCCGACTTCGCTATTCCAGCAATAGAAGCCCCGGAAATACAAATCCGGCTCTCCGTTCGGCAGGCGTCCCGCTTCGATGGGATGCGTATCGTCCACCAAAAACAGGAACACGTCGCGGTCGCTGGCGTAAAGCGTGGTGGTGTCCTTCGTGATATCCACGAACGGATTGTGCGTCATGGTCGCCCAGTCGAGCACGCCCGGCACCTTCCACATGGTATCACCAACGCCATTGCCTGCGATCTTCATCACGGCGGCGACAAGCTCGTGATCCCAAATGCGGCCATAGTCCGGCCCGGTCACGGCGCGCAATTCAATGCGGCCGTCCTCCGCTTCCAAGGTTTTCACAAGCTCGGCGCGATGTGACAGCAAGCCATGCTGCAGATTGATGCCTGCCAGCGGCGCGGGAAGCTGCCGCATATAGGTCGCGGGCGCGCCGACAAGGCTGCACAACTGGCCGAAACTCCAATGCGTGGGCGCAACGGGCTGTTCCTGTCCCGGCACGATCAACGCAAGCCGCTCCGAATTTTCCCGGGTCGCTTCCACCCGCACGGCGCGGCTCTCCACGGTGCGGGCCTTCGCGCGATCCGCCCGCGTCTTCACGGCGTCGTAAAGCTCGGTGAGCGACAAATATCGCTCGTCGTCGGGGCGCGAGAACCATTCCGACGATACGCGGCCGATGCGCTGCCCGCGCGAGATGTCCACGCGGAAGCCGCTGTTCACTGCCTGCTGGTTCTGGTTGCTGCTGATGAAGTTCATGGCTGTGTCCTTTCCCGTTAATGCCGAAGGCATGTCCCCGACATGCCTTCCGGGGGCGCGTGAGCGCGCGGGGATGGAGGGGGCACATGCCGGCGCGCGGGGCCGGGCTGCGAGGCGAGCGGAGCGGATGACGATGGTGATGCGGTCGTTGTGATCGGCCGCTTTGCGAGGCCGCGGCCCTGCTCCGCAACAGGCGGCATTTGCGGGGAGCAAGGGGTAAGACCCCTTGGCTCCCCATCGGATCGGCAAGGCTCTCGCCGCAGCCGATCAGAACAACGCGAGCGCAGCTCACCGTATTTTCTTCTTGGTGGCGGCGGACATGAGCAGAACGAGGCCCCGCTTGCGCGGGGCCTCGCTTTGGCTGGTGTCAGTCGGCAGCGCGTCGCGACCAGATGAGTGCGAACTCGCCCTCGGTGTCGGTCGCGACCAGGCTCGCATAGATCGGGGCCGGGAACGACGGGTCGTCGAGCTTGACCGAGTGATAGTCGCGCAGGTCGCGCGAGGTCTTCTTCCACGCCGCCCCGAACTCGGTGGCTCCGGCGAGGATGCGGAAGGTGGGACCCTTCTCGTTGTCGCTCTCGACGGGGACGAACTTCACCGACTTGACGTTGAGCGTGAGGGTTTTGACCGAGCCAGCGAAGCCGTTGTCGGTGCGGGTGAAAGAGCCGATCGTAGCCATGTCGTAGTTTCCTTCTGCTGATCGGGCCGCGACCATCGCGGCCTCGATGGTGGTCGACCGACCGGGGACGATCGGCCCGCACCCCTCGGGGCCGGAACAACGTGGAGGGCGGCCGGCGACGGCTTTTTTGCTTCGCGATGCAAAGCCGAAGGCGGCGGAAAAAAGCTGGCGACGGACGTTGCGGGATTAAGATCGAGGTGACGTGCTTCGTCGCCGGTCTTCGGTCAGACCAAACCAATCGAGGACGCCCTTGGGTCGCGGCGTGCAACAGACAGACAGAGGAAACTGCGATATGGCGGCGGCGATCGGAGAAACGCTTTCACCGCCTCGCACCGACTGACACTTCGCGCTCGATCAAACAGAGACCCGAACCTCAACGCCGGTTGAAGTCCTGAACGTCTCCGTCTTCGACAACCCGGAAGGCGTCCCAGATCCTCCGCCCTTCGCTCGCCGTCCCACCGTGTTCAGCGCCGTGAGACCGCAGCATGGCCTGCGCGATGGTCGCTCAAACAAGCGTTTTGCGACGACCCGTCGTTCCCGGCCTCGATCGACACCATGCAGGCGTGGCCGAGAACCAGAGCCGCGAGATCGCTTCATCTGCATCCGACAAATTCGCGCCGACTGACACCAGCCAAAGCGAAGCACCCGCAAACCGGGGCGTTGGCGAAAGGTCCGCCGCCGCTGTTCTTCGCGTCAGGGGATCGTCACCGAAGGCGAAGACCCGCAAGGGGCTTCGGAAGCCGCCGCAGGCGGCGCGTAGAGCCCGGCCCGAAGGGCGACGCCCAACCCTTCTCAAGAGACGTTCTGAACTACAGAGGAAGAAATGACGATCCCTCGTCGTTATGATGACGCGGAGCAACGGCGCTCATCGAACCGCTTACAATGTTGGACCTGCAGATGACGACTCCCATCCGTGATGATCCGTTTGCCGTTCTCGAGGACGCCCGCATCGCAACGGTGCTGCGACGACTCCACGGTGAGGCCAACCGTCAGCATCTCTCGATCATTCGTCACTTCCTGCCTCACGCGCTGACATATCTGCGTCGGCGCTTCATCCCCTTCGCGGAAAGCGAGATGGCCGGATTCTATGCCGACAAATACATTGCCATTATCGAAGCCCAGGGCGCATTTGCTTATCTGACGGCGCGTGCGCTCCGCGCGCACACCGTGGTCGAGTTCGGCACGTCCTTCGGACTGTCGACGCTGTGGCTCGCCGCGGCCGTGCGCGCCAATGGCGGCGGTCGCGTCGTGACCACGGAGATCGTGCCCGACAAAGCACGCATCGCGCGCCGGAACTTCGAGGAAGCGGGTCTTGCCGATCTGATCGACGTGCGCGAGGGCGACGTGCTGGAAAGCCTCGCGACCGATCCAACGGATATCGACTTCGTGCTCAACGATGGCTTTCCGATGCGGGCGCTCGACGTTGTGAAGCTGCTGACGCCGCGCATTCGTCCGGGCGGCGTGGTGCTGACCGACGATGTCGGCGGCTTGCGAGGCAACTTCAAAGGCTATCTCACCTATATGCGCGATCGCGCCAACGGCTTCGATTCCATGCTGATCCCGCTCAAGGGCGGCACGGAATATTCGGTGCGCCGGTAGCTGTGCCGGTCAGAAATGCTGCGGGTCAGCTTTGCGAGGCGGCCGAAGCCGCCAGCCGCATCGCGGCGGCAGCGCCAACTAGCGCGCCGCCTGCAAGACAGAAGATTTGCCGCCAGACGGGCGATGGCACCGCCTCGGCGGTGACGCCATGTACGAGCGCGTAGCCCGCCACGGCGGCAGGCGCGGCGAAAATGAGCGCCAATGCGATCCGCAGGATCGGCGCGCGCAACGTCGCAAACATAGCCGTCAGAATGCCGAACGACGCCGCGCCAGCGACAAGGCCGACGATTCCGGCTCCGATCCATCCCGCGCCGGTGCCATAGGCAAAGCGTGCGGCGGCAAGCGCCAGCATGAACGGCAGCGCGTAAATCGCCAACGTGTAGGCGAGGACGCACATCATGCCGATCAGCATGATGGTGACGACGATCAGTGCGATCATGCGCGCCTCCCTGCTCGATGATGGCGATCCGGCGCGTCGCCGTGACGCGCCGGATCGCGGTTTCAGGCGACGATCATCCCGGAGCGGCGGGCCTTCTCGGCATAGGTGCTGAGCCGGTGTTCTGCCTTGAAATGGAGGTCGCGTTCGACCGGCAGGCCGAGCTTGCCGCGCACGTCCTCGATCTCGCTGAGCATCAGATAGCCGAGTTCGGGACACCCCATGCCAAGGTCGCACAATCCGAACAGCCGCACGTCAGGGCCTTCGGGATAGGCTTCGGTGATGAGCCACGTCGCGGCACCGTCCGGCGTGAACAATTTCACGACCGGGAACGGATCGAAGCCGTCACGTTCCTCACTGTTCCGGCCGTTCTCGACCAGCTTGGCCAGAACGTCATCGGGGATCAGGGCTTCTGTACGGGGAAAGCGCGGTGTCATGACACGCTCTCCCCTGCGGGCTCGCTGCTCCGGTGCCGCAGCCGGAAAGCGGCGATGGCTCCGGCCTGCCGCGCCAGCTTGCGCAACAGCGCCTCGATCTCGCCGCGCCGCTCAAAGCGCAGCGCGGCAACGTTAGCCTGAAAGTCCCGCTCGTCGGCGCGGCTCCAGGTGGCGGAGGTCCGGCCGAACTGGCGGGCCTTGACGCGGCTGCTCATCGTCATGCGCTCGGCGCGCCCTTCAATCTGCCGTTCGATGACGGCAAGGTGGCGCGCCGTCTCGGCGTGCGCCGCCTCCATGCGGGCGAGGGTTGCCCGCCGTTCTGCATCGGTCTTCATGGTCCTGTATCCTGCTGTGGTGCGGTCGAGGTCTCCGGCCGCGCCGATCAGACGCGGCCGGAAAATTCCTCGGGCGGTGTCGGGAAATTGGCCGGAGCCACGCGAGGCGGCCCCGGCCGTGACGGCTCACTCGGCGGCTTCGGGGAAGCCTTCGCCTCCCTCGGGCGCGGCGATGTCCTCGACAGGTCCTCTCTCCGCTTCCGCAACCGGTGTGGTACGCATCAGCGGCGGGAGCCATCCGGTCCCGACAAGAAGCTGCTCGGCGGCTTCCGCCATCGGCTGCTTCTTCATGCTGGCAAGACGATCCGCCGCCTCATCGCCAACGGCCTCCCGCACGGCGTCGAGAATGTGTGCCTTCGTCACGCGACCAAGATAGGTCCGCACCGTAGGCATCCAGTTCGCCGTCATGTCGAGCGTGAGCGCGCTCGCCAGCTTGTCCGCCGTCGCATGCGCACGCGGCTTGCGCTCCCAAGGCAGTCTCACCGCGTTGACAGTCTGCGAGGCGCAATGCGCGAACAGCGCCATGACGCTCGCATGGTCCAGCCCGGCGATGAAACCCCACAGGTCCGCCACGTCGCGCGGCATGTCCGCCGCCCATCCGGCATGACGATCCGCCAGCGCTTTCGCCGCTGCCGTGTCCTCGATGCCATCCGCATGGCTCGCAAGATGCGCGCTGTTCGGACGGATATCGAGGCAATGCGCGTCACACGCATGGTAAAAAGTCTGCGCGGCGAGCGCATGGGTGACGGCGATCAACGCCATATCCGGCTGCTCGCCAAGGACGAGCCGCAGCCCAAGGGTGCGATGGGCCGTCAGGTCGCGAATGAGAAGGTCCGACAGCGGCTTGCCATCTTCCTCCACATCCTCGTCCTCCGCCTCAAGGTCGGCAGCACGATTGCCGTCCTCGCCATCCTCGATGACCTCGCCATCATCGTTGACGCGCACGCCGTCGATGACGGTTTCGCCATCGCTGGCGTCCTCCGCTTCGGGCTTCTCGTCCTCGGGCCGGACAAAGCCACGCTCGATGCGCGCCGCGCCGTCATGGTCGAGCACGACAAACACGCCAGAACGGCAGATGTCGTCAACATCGTAGGCGTGGCGCTTGGCGTCGATGTGCTCGATCTCCGCTTCAAGCTCCCCGAATCGCTGGTCCACATCGTCGGGAAGTTCGTCCGCACCCTCATACTCCGACGACAGGCGGTCATATTCCTCCTGCGCGGCGGCGTAGTCGGCTTCATCCTGCGGCGACAACTCTACCGGATGCGGATAGACACGGCGCATGCCGTGCGCATGCGGGAAGTCGATATGCGCTTCCCACCACTTCCATCCCTCGTCTCCCCCGACGCGTAACGCGATGCTTTCCAGCTTCTCCATGACAAGCCGGTCGAGCAATGCGACATCTTCATAGAAGCCGCCGCGATCCTCGGTGAACAGATCGCGCACAATGTTGCCGCCCGCTTCCGTGTAGGCTTCCGGGCCGATGAACATTGCACGGCGATCCGATGCGGGAACATTGGCCTGCATAAGCTCGCGACGGATGAAGGACGGATCGCGGTTATAGGACAGGCTTTCATAAACCTGCTCCTGCCGCGAATGATCCTCCGTGATGGCGAACGCCATCAACTGGTCCAGCGTCAAACCGCCTTCCCGATAGACCTGCATCAGCTTGGGGCTGACCGCGCCAAGCCGAAGCCGCTGCTTCACCACATGCGCGGTGACGCCGAAGCGTGCCGCGATTTCCTCCGCTCCCCATCCGCGAGTTTCCGCAAGCTCGCGGAACGCCTCGAACTGATCGGCGGGGTGCATCGCGGTGCGCGTGACGTTCTCGTCAAGGCTGATCTCGAACGGATCGTTCGCCGTGTCGATGACGCAGCGGATCGGTTCCGACTTCTTGATCTGCTTGCGCTTCGCGCGCAGCAACTGCGCCAGCCTGCGGCCTTCCCCGATGGTGACAAAATAGAAGCCGGTCGGCTGGCCTTCCTCGTCGCGCTCGGGTTCGACCACAAGATTTTGCAGAATGCCCTTGGCCGCGATGCTGGCCGCATAGGCTTCAATGTCCGCCTCACCGTGCGGGGTCTTACGCGCGTTGCGGGGCGACTTCTTCAACTTGTTGAGCGGGATGAAAACCGCCTCGCCGCTTGTCGCGACCGCTGACGTTTCGGGGCTGTTCGCAATCGCCGCAACGGTGCCCACTTCTCCGACGCTCGCCGCTTCCACGACCGTCACAACCGGGACGGCCTTCGCCTTCTTCGATGTCCTTGCCATTGTTCCAATCCTTTCTCTGTTCATGCCGGAGGCATGGCCCCCGCCATGCCTCCCGGGGGCGCGTGAGCGCTCGGCAGAGAGGGGGGCGGCTATCGGCGAGCGTGGCCGGGCTGCGCGACAAGCGAGGTGGATTGGACTGGTGGTGAGCGTGACAACGATGCGCCGCCTTGCGCGTGCGCGGCCCTGCCGTCGCGCAGGCGGTAGTCGCGGGGGAGAGATGGCCGAGACCATCTCTCCCCGGCTACGATCGGCAAGGCGTCAGCCGCAGCCGATCACGACGATGCGAGCGAAGCTCTCCGTCTCTGAGTGCAGCCAATGGTGGCGGTTCGATGCCGGCACAAGGCAGATGCTGTGGATTGAGGCGATCGACGGGGACGACAATTTCGCCAGCTCCGAAATGTTTTCCCGCGCTCCAGTATTTTTGCGATATTCTACGCCCTGCTACGCCAGAGGTCGCTCACGAGCGGGATCGCTGTCTTTTCGCCGACGTGGCTATCTGTTTGTATCTTTTCATGAGCAAGGATACGGATACCCCACGTCGCACGATGATGTTCGCCACAAAGAAGGCGATCCGACGCGCTGAACTGCGGCAGATCGTGCCCTTGTCGGATTCGACCATCTACGACCTTGAGCAGCGCGGCGAGTTTCCTCGCCGTTTTTATCTCACGGCGCGATGCGTCGTATGGGATCTGACAGAAATTGAAGAATGGATTCATCAGCGACGACGCGCTTCAGAGTCGTCGCTGATTCAGCGGGCACCCCTGCCCGACGTTCGCCAACGAAAGGCGCGCCCAGTCAGGCAGTAGCCGTCATTCCCGCCGGGAACCGCATTGCAGGCGGATAGAGGACCGGCGTGTGATTTCGATCTTGCTCCCAGGCGTCCACCATATCGGCCCACTCCTGCAGCATGTGACGGCGTTGGTGTTCGTACTCCGCCTTGTTGTAGACGCCGCGCGAGCTGCGTCCGTCCTCATGCGCCAAACACTTCTCGATCCAGTCGCTATTGAAGCCAATCTCATTCAGCAACGTCGACCCGGTTCGGCGCAAATCATGCACCGTGAAAGGCTCCAGGGCTAATCCGAGCTTCTTCGCGCGCTCTGCAACCGCCGTCGTGATCCGGTTGAATGTCGCGCGCGACATTGGAGCATCAGCGTCGTATCGAGACGGCAGAAGATAGTGGGAATTTCCGGCACACGTCTTGAGCGCGATCATGATGTCGAGCGACTGCCGAGACAAATAGACATTGTGCGCTTTGCGGCGCTTCATGCGTTCCTTAGGGATGCTCCACACCGCGTTCTCAAAGTCGACTTCGCTCCAGACAGCGTCGAGCAATTCGCTCTTGCGCACCATTGTCAGGAGAATGAGGCGGAGACCAAGCCGAATGGTGGGCAACGTCGGGACGTGCCTTAGTTGGTCGAGCATGATCCGTATTTCGCTTGGTGTGAGCGACCTGTCCTTCGGTGCGAACGTTGCGATGGAAGCAGGGCCAACGTCCTCCGCCGGATTTGGGGTTTTCTCGCCGTTCAATATCGCAAAGGCATAAATCTGTTTGACGATGTCGCGAACGTGAATTGCGGTTGCGGGCGCTCCACGATCCTTCACCTTGACGCACTGGGCTCGTAGATCATCGGGGGTGATCTCCGAAAGCAGGCGATTTTTCCAAACAGGAAGTATGTCGCGGTCAAAAATCGTCTTGCGCATAGCGCGGGTGCTGTCGGCCATCGGTGCCGACTTGATCCAGCGCCGACCAACGTCGCCGAACGTCTCACCGAGCGCGACGCGCCGCTTAGCGCGCTGCTTTTCCTGGGCGGGAGAGCGCCCCTCGGCAACATCTTTCTTGGCAGCGAGACAGCGATCGCGCGCCTCGGCGAGCGATAAGCCGCCGGGCCCGTAGCGCCCGATGGTGAGCGTTTCGCGTCGGCCATTCAGCCGGTAGTCCATTCGGAAGGTTTTCCCGCCGGACGGGATGACGAGAACGTACATACCGTCACGGTCTGCAACCTTGTATTTTTTATCCTTTGGTTTCAGACCTTTAAGCTCGGTGTCAGTCAGCATTATCGGCCTCGCAAAGGCTAGGCGAACTTGGAAATTGACCGTCATTTTGTCCGTCATGAAAAAGACCGTCAAGAGAAATAAAACTGCACGTTATATCAATAACATAGTGCGATTTTTGGAGGATCGCTGCGCTTGGCAGCGTTGACGGTCTTTCTGTTGAGGGTCTATCTGCGAATTTCTGAGACCGTCAGAAAGACCGTCAGAACGAGATGGTGGCAATCAATACATCTCAAACGATCGTCGTAAAAATATCTTTTTATTTCAGTGTGTTAGATCGTAGTTCAGCGTAGGATTCAATAGACTAAAACAGACCTGAATCATTCCCACTCGATCGTGCCGGGTGGCTTCGACGTCACGTCGTAGACGACGCGATTGATGCCGCGCACCTCGTTGATGATGCGCGTCGCGGCGCGGCCCAGGAAGCCCATGTCGAACGGGAAGAAGTCGGCCGTCATGCCGTCCACGCTCGTCACCGCGCGCAGAGCCAGAACGTGGTCGTACGTGCGCCCGTCTCCCATGACGCCCACGGTACGCACCGGCAGCAGAACCGCGAACGCCTGCCAGATCGCATCGTAAAGACCCGCGTTGCGGATCTCTTCGAGGTAGATCGCGTCCGCCTTGCGCAGAATGTCGAGCTTCTCCGGCGTGATGTCGCCGGGAATGCGGATCGCAAGTCCCGGACCCGGAAACGGATGGCGCCCGACGAACGCGTCCGGAAGCCCGAGTTCGCGACCCAGCGCGCGAACCTCGTCCTTGAAAAGCTCACGCAGCGGCTCGACGAGCTTCATGTTCATGCGCTCGGGCAAACCGCCCACGTTGTGATGCGATTTGATCGTCACCGACGGACCGCCCGAGAACGACACGCTCTCGATCACGTCCGGATAAAGCGTGCCCTGCGCAAGGAACTCCGCGCCGCCGATCTTGGCGGCCTCCGCCTCGAACACGTCGATGAAATGCTTGCCGATAGTCTTGCGCTTCTGCTCGGGATCGGAAATGCCCGCCAGCGCATCGAGAAACTGTTTCGAGGCATCCACGTGCACGAGCGGAATGTTGTAGTGATCTCGGAAGAGACCGACCACCTGCTCCGCTTCGCCGAGCCGCATGAGCCCGTGGTCGACGAACACGCACGTGAGCTGGTCGCCGATCGCCTCGTGAATGAGAACCGCTGCAACCGCGCTGTCGACGCCGCCCGAGAGCCCGCAGATCACGCGTCCCGAACCGACCTGCTTCTGAATGCGCCCGATCATCTCCCGGCGATAAGCGGCCATCGTCCAGTCGGACGAAAGCCCCGCGATGCGATGCACGAAATTGGCGATCAGTTTCGCGCCGTCCGGCGTGTGCACGACTTCGGGATGGAACTGGACGGCATAGAAACGCCGCGCCTCGTCGGCGACCGCTGCGAAGGGTGCGTTCTCGCTGGTCGCGATCACCTCGAACCCGTCCGGCAGACGCGTGACGCGATCGCCGTGGCTCATCCAAACCTGATGACGCTCGCCCGACGCCCACACCCCCTCGAACAGGGGACTGGCCTGCTCGACGGTGAGAACGGCCCGCCCGAATTCGCGATGATGACCGCTCTCGACATTGCCGCCGAGCTGGAGCGACATCGTCTGCTGGCCATAGCAGATGCCGAGCACGGGAATGCCGGCATCGAACACGGCATCCGGCGCACGCGGGCTCCCGGCCTCCGGCACCGACGCCGGCCCGCCCGAGAGGATGACGGCCTGGGGCTTGAGCTTGGCAAAGGCCTCGCCCGCCGTCTGAAAGGGATGGATTTCGCAGTAGACGCCGGTCTCGCGCACGCGCCGCGCAATGAGCTGCGTAACCTGGCTGCCGAAATCGATGATCAGAACGGATGCGGACATCGGAGGGCGGGATCGCTTCTATGAAGATGTGAGGAGGCACCACATGTCGGGAGCCGATCAGCGGGGTAGACCACCGCCGGGCCTGACCGTCAAGCCGAGCGCTGGCCGCAGGAGACATGGGAGAACAGGGCCCCCGCGCCGGGGCATTTAGACATTTCTAACCACGTCTTTGAAGTCTTTCGCCGGGGCCGGGTCCCGGTGAGGGACTTTGTAGAGATACTTGATATCTCGGACGATGAGGTAATTTCACCTGACTTGCAGGACCCCCAGATGCTGTCCCACGATCCCGTTTCTTCGCCTCTGGCCCGTCAGGCTGCCGAGGCATCCGCACACCGGCCGCCCGAAACGCTGGCCAAACGCCGCGCCGCCCTGTTCCGCGAGAGCTGGAACGGCTGGGCGCAACGCTGGGTTCTGGGCTCCGCCTACGCGCTGAAGCCGGACCATGTTCGCGACACCCCCCACATGCTCTATCGCGCGGCTCTCGACATCCTCCGCGGCGGCACGCGCGTTCCCGAGCGCGGCCGCACGTGGCCGCGCCCCGACACCTTCGGCGGCGTCTGCCGGGCCATCTCGGCCGAAACCGTGCTGGCCGCGGCACGCGCGGGCTTTTTCCCGTGGTGCCATTGCGGTCCTCTCAAATGGTGGACGCGCGAACAGCGGATGGTGCTCTTCTTCAACGAGTACCACATCGCCAAGCGTCTCCGCCGCGACATGAAGAAAGCGCCCTATCGGGTCACCTTCGACCAGGCGTTCGAGGACGTCATCGTGGCCTGCGCGGGCCGGCGCAGCTACAATCGCCACTCGCTGACGTGGATCACGCCCAGGATTATGGCGCTTTATACCGAGCTGTTCGATCAGGGCCACGCGCACTCGTTCGAGGTCTGGGATGCGGACGGCAAGCTCGTCGGCGGCGGCTACGG
>ENA-UOUJ01000075-UOUJ01000075.1-activated-sludge-metagenome-genome-assembly--contig:-NODE-75-length-84946-cov-165.002804_pt1 | contig 84946 bp, 73 predicted proteins | sample MGYA00249839_ERZ747224 | MGnify/ENA primary metagenome ERZ747224 (study PRJEB28782, sample SAMN03220277) | activated sludge metagenome | biome: wastewater; feature: sewage sludge; material...
CCACTCTTCAAGAGGACAGATAAATGAGAAACACCCCCACGGGCGTGGGGAAGACTTTGTGCGCTCTTTACCCTTGATTGCTACGGGAGAAACACCCCCACGGGCGTGGGGAAGACTGCTCCTATTCAACAAGCCTCAGATATGATGAAGAAACACCCCCACGGGCGTGGGGAAGACAAGAGTATCTACACCAACCCCAATCACAATTACGAAACACCCCCACGGGCGTGGGGAAGACAGGAAGACTCTTCGTCCTGTCGAAAGCATTTAGGAAACACCCCCACGGGCGTGGGGAAGACCCCTGATAACAGAACCAACCAGGTCAACTGGTAGAAACACCCCCACGGGCGTGGGGAAGACTTGCCATCAGCATGGCCGCGCAGAATATAAATAGAAACACCCCCACGGGCGTGGGGAAGACGAACGTAATACCTCATAGCGATGCAGATAACAAGAAACACCCCCACGGGCGTGGGGAAGACATCGCTAGTGTAGCTAATGTCCCTGCTACAAAGGAAACACCCCCACGGGCGTGGGGAAGACCTTTCCAGTTGGGTATATCAGAGCCGAGTCATAGAAACACCCCCACGGGCGTGGGGAAGACGAATGTTTTGCGTAATAATCATATAAGTGGAGAGAAACACCCCCACGGGCGTGGGGAAGACCCAGCGCTGTCCTGGCCGTGCTTGGAATAGCCAGAAACACCCCCACGGGCGTGGGGAAGACTGTTCGTGGATCTGGATGCAGCGGCCGCGCCGGGAAACACCCCCACGGGCGTGGGGAAGACTACAGCCCAGCCTGCGCACCGTAGAAACTTGCGGAAACACCCCCACGGGCGTGGGGAAGACCTGAGCCAGCGCTTCCGGCAGCGGGCAGGACTGGAAACACCCCCACGGGCGTGGGGAAGACACTATTTCGAGGAGGCCTTTTTTTAATCAATAAGAAACACCCCCACGGGCGTGGGGAAGACTCAGTGCTATTGTAGATAATCCCCCAGCGAGCAGAAACACCCCCACGGGCGTGGGGAAGACTCTGCTGCATACAAATACGCCTTGATGCAGGTGAAACACCCCCACGGGCGTGGGGAAGACTACATAACTGCAGGTACGCACTCTCCCCCATGAGAAACACCCCCACGGGCGTGGGGAAGACTGTTTTGAGGGCGAGACTCTGTACCGCCAGCCGGAAACACCCCCACGGGCGTGGGGAAGACACCACACTGATAGCGCTATCTACAAAAGATTTAGAAACACCCCCACGGGCGTGGGGAAGACTGCATATACTTACGAATAGATGCGCTGAAATCAGAAACACCCCCACGGGCGTGGGGAAGACTGGCTCAATGGCATCCACAAACTCAGGTCAGATAGAAACACCCCCACGGGCGTGGGGAAGACACTTCATTTACAGTCGGGACCAGCGTATCGCCAGAAACACCCCCACGGGCGTGGGGAAGACTCTGAGGCACGCCCGCACAACCGTTGCGCCTTGGAAACACCCCCACGGGCGTGGGGAAGACCTCTTCGCACAGATACCCTTGCTCTATCAAAGAGAAACACCCCCACGGGCGTGGGGAAGACCTTGAGATAGCGATACAGCGCCAGATCCTTGTGGAAACACCCCCACGGGCGTGGGGAAGACCCACCATGACCGTCGTTATAGCCATCAGAATCTAGAAACACCCCCACGGGCGTGGGGAAGACTTCGCTCCTTTAAGTTTTAAGAAATCCCGGCTAGAAACACCCCCACGGGCGTGGGGAAGACTGCTATCGCGCACAAGAGCCTTTAGCTCATCCAGAAACACCCCCACGGGCGTGGGGAAGACCAAACCAGTTTATCAGATCCTTAATCTTTCCGAGAAACACCCCCACGGGCGTGGGGAAGACTGTGCAGCGAGATCCTTTTCAAACTCCCGCCAGGAAACACCCCCACGGGCGTGGGGAAGACGCCATAAACTGACCGGCCTTCTCAACAATCTTAGAAACACCCCCACGGGCGTGGGGAAGACCAATTCTTCAATAGCTCCACCCGGAATAATCCAGAAACACCCCCACGGGCGTGGGGAAGACACCGCAGTACCACTCGCGTTATAAGCGGTGGAAGAAACACCCCCACGGGCGTGGGGAAGACCTTGGGTATCTCATCACCCTCCGTTTCACACAAGAAACACCCCCACGGGCGTGGGGAAGACACCAATATATTGTTAAAGAGCTTTGCTGGCAATACCTGATGTTGTTAGTTTGTTGTTTTCAGTGTTTCGATAATCAACTGTAGTCCGGAAAGGGTAATCGTAGACTTGCGTGGTGGTCCGATAGTCCTGATTTCAAATCCTGGTTGGTAGGGAGTGGAGCGCATTAACAGCACCCCTGATTCTGCAGGGCAATGTTTGTAGAGGTAGTCTACTACCGTAGTAGCGACAGAATCCTTGATTCCAGAAACGAAAACATTGGGCCGTGGTTCAATGAACCACAATTTCATTCGCCCGCGCACAGCAGGTGGCAGATCATTTGCGATAACGATTAGCACGTCCACTCCCCAATATATTTATGATGTCCTCACCTAAGCGGGCCAACAGGTCCATGTTGATTACTCGCTGGCGAAAGCTGGCAGAGACCTTGTGTTTGTCGTAACGGCCCGCCATATCTCGCGTTAGAGCAAAGGCCAGATCGATGCACAATTCTTCCTTGTACAGGTCGGCTAGATCGTAGACGAATGGTAGTGGGCTGCCAGAGTGGATGAAACCGATATGGGGCGAGTAGCCCATGCTATGTATTGCCGAGCAGAGGATGCCGTACAATGCGGCGTTGGTTGATGTCAGTACTTGGTTGGTGAGATCGCTTGTCTCAAATTTGCCGGGAGTGAAGCTGCGGCCTTTCCAGCCAACCTGATACTGCTCGGCTTTTTGCTGGTACAGGCTGCGTACGCGATTACCCTCCATACCCATCATTTCCTTGAGTGTTTTGTCTGCCAGATCGGCATCAGGAAAGCGGCGGGCAAACATGCGTTGCGCTACTTCCAGTGATTTATGCGGATCGGCAGCCAGCTCGATCTGTTGCTTGAGGTTGCGTGTATCCGCTGTGGGCAGAAAGCCAGCTGCGTAAAACAGCAAAGAATCTTCACCCACCCAGCACACGGTACAATTGGCGGAAGTGGCAGTTTTGATTGCATCATGAGTTACCGTGGTGCCTGGCCCTAACAGCAAAGCATTGAGCGTTGCAACCGGCAACGGCACCACATTATTAGTTGAGTCGATCCACTTGACGCTACTATCATCGATCTCCAGTCGTCCCCGTTCCAGATAAATGAATGGGTACTTGTCTTTCACCTGCGGCAAGGAGTCTCGCGTGACTTTGACGAATAAACGCTGCCCGGCTGCCATCATCGCTACTCCGAATGCTGTACCGTCACCCGACGGTCACGATATTGCTTACGTGTGCCGAACTGCACCGGCACATCGTTCAGCGTCAGCACCTCACCCTCATGTTCGCCTTGCAGAACACGCAGCGCGAATCCACGCTGCTTTTCCACCGCCAGGGCTCTCGCCGCTGTCAACGCCTGATCTACATCAGCAAAAATTCCCTGTCCGATAAACTCGCTTGGAACGCAGTTCTTGCGCCCCAAATAGAGATCCCAGACAGGATTGCGTAGCGCTTCGGCCACATCCTCAGCCAAGCCTGCCGGAGCTTGCAAGGCCACGGCATACGCCATATCCTGCAAGTAATAGCGGTAGGTCATCTTGGTACCACCGCCTACGGCCTTTTTGCCTTCGCTGGTTTTGGGGATCAGCAGTGTCTGCCACGGATCCTGATCATCATAACCACTGCCGACCATATGAAAATCCCTCAGCAGTGGCTGTCGAAGCAAGGGTTGCCCTTGTTTATCCAGTGGCACATATGCCTCCACTCGCATATCCAGATCAGCCCAGCTCGCAAGCCACTCCCGCTCTTCACCGCCTGCACCTCTGGCACAGCAAAGCAACCCAAGCACACCAGACTTGGTAGGAAAGTCGAGGCTATCACGCCGACCAAAGCGGGAATCATGCCCCCAGGCTTGCAACGACGCCTCTAGCCATAACAGCAGATAGGGATCACTCATTACCTGCCTCATCCTTGACATGGCTTTGCAATGCAGCAATCAGTGCGTCAATGCTGAAATTTTCATCCTCGCCCCAATCGTAACTAGCAATCTTGCCGAACAACGAGCCGGACAGTTTTTCCTTCTTATCCAGATAGTTTTTGAGTTCTTCAATACTGGGTTGCAGATACCCTTCGCCTCGCGCCTTGACTGGTTGCTCGAACGGCACTTGCAAACGTTGCCCCTTGCGCACCAGCACACGGGCGAACTCCCAAGGGCTGGCGCCAGACTGCGTAGTCTGGCGTGCGTTGGGCACTGCCACGAACAACGCCCGCGTAAAAGCAGCGATGGCCTGTTTCAGATCATCCGTCCCCAGAGTCTGTGCCAGTTGGCCAAGATCAAGGCTAACGTAACGATAGTAAGTAGCAGAATTGAACTCCAGACTACCCATATGCGCGGAACCTGGTTCGTCCTGCAAATCATCGAGAGCCGTGAAAAACTCCACCTCATTGCTGACTTTGTGGGTAGAAATGGCATGAGCAAAAGATGCTGCCGCTTCTACGTTCATATCGGCTGCCTTGGCAACCATGCGGCCAAACAGGGCAATATCCAATGCATCTACTGCCGGGTTGATAGCTTTCTTGGCGACCTTGGCCAGTTCCTTATCTTTGAGTTTGCTGTCGTCGAAGTCCAATTCCTTCGCACACTCGGCAAAAGCTTTTGCCTCGGTTGTGCTGATGAAGAGCAAGGTATCATCAGCCAACAGCTCAGCCATTTTATTGCCACACTTCTGGGCAGCAGCTTCATCAGCACCAGCCTCCTGACAGGCACTCACAAATAATAACTCTGCCTGCTTGGTACGGGTCGCCAGCTTGATACCAAAATCCGGCATCGCCAACCGCACCTGACGTTTCCAGCACTGGGAACTGACTCGAGCACGGGTCACGCCGCCTACCACGGCAGTTTTCGGTGCACCCACGTCGTCGCGGTTCAGGCAAGTCACCGGGAAGGATTGCAGAATGTGGAACTCGATACGGGTATTGCGATAAGCATTGGTCATGATTTTTCCTTTAATTCAATTCAAGCAAACGGGTTATCGAGCAGCGGCACGATTTGCAACAGGCCGCAGCCGAAGGCTCGGCCACGGCCAATACCACGGCGAAAACTGTGATGGAACAGGTCTCGGTCGCTGACCTGTAACTGGCCCTGAATATGCGCCTGGGCCAAGGTGACGGTGTGTTGCTGCTTGCCGGGGAACTGCAATACATCCAATTGATCCACCTGAAGATGCTCGGTTGATACCTGAAAGCCCCAATCAGGCACACGTTCACGGAACCAGCCAGCGATTGCCTCCCGCCCCTTGGTCGGTAATAACTTACGACTGGCACTATCTCGCCGTGTCGGATTAACAATCACTTTGAAACGGTACTGGGCATGTTCCAGAAAATCATCCGGGATAGGTTTGCTGTGCACTTCGCCATACTGACCATTGATACAATCCGCTGGCGAGCGATCAGCCAGCAGCAGAATTTTCCGCCCGTGAAAATCTCCACCCTGATCGGCATAGAGAATTCCGCTGGCCTGACTGGTAATCTTAGCTTCCTCGCTACGCACATCTTCATACAAGCTGTACACCACCCGATGCAATGAATAAGGATCGGTAATCCGCAACGCCTTGATTGCCTGACGATCCAGATGCAACACACTGGCAATCAACGTCATGCATCCTCCTTTACATCATTAGCGCCGCCATCACCATCATCTGCTGTAGCGTTCCCATAGAACTCCTGCGCCCATTGCACCTTGATACGCTGAGCATCAAAGGCAAAGCGTTGCAATTGCCTCAGCAAATGCGCGTAATCCAGCGGCCTTCCAGCCTTGCTGTCGATCAGGGAAAACAGTGGGCGCAAGATACGGCATAATTCGGGCAAATCATCACAAGCCAGCAGGCGACGCAACCGTGCCTTGGCCTGAGCATTATCCCGCCCATCGTCATAGCAGGCTGCAATCGCCCGCCCCAGCCCCAGATTGCCATTGCGTTCGATTTTGGCCTTGGCAATTGCCGCTGCCAGCGTAGCAAACGGCAGACGCTTCCATTCTTTCTCCAGATCAACGCCATAAGCTGCTAGTAACTCCCAACTCTGATACTCTGTGGACGGGTTATCGGCACGGCGCAGACGCGCAGCCAACCCCTTATCCTCCTGGCACCGCTGGATAATGCTGTTGATGAATCGCTCGGCCCTATCGGGCGCAGCTTTGGGTTGAGATTGCACCGTTTCCATCCCTTCATGCCTCCTGTTTCAGATATTTGCTGTGATTGGGACGACACTTGGCCCAGGCATCAAGCTGGCGTGCCGTCTCCTTGGGGCAAAAGCGGTCGTATGCCTGTTGTGCGTAACGAGCGAACCTTTGCTGTAATTGATGGCGACGAGCAACGCTTACTTTGTCCTGATCGCAACTGTTCACCAGTGCCTGGAAATCACGTTCACAAAGTTGCCAGAACAGATTTGTGCTTTGTGCAGCCAGCTTGGAGCCATCGACCAGTTGCACCTTTTGCTCCTTAAAGTAGCCAGCTACCTGACCATAGAGGTTCTTAGCGATTTCATCCAAACCGTCCATTTCCGCTTTGAGTTGACTAAACTCAATATCGCCAAGTATTCCTCGATGTAACCAGACTTGTGACTCGATGAAATCGTCACCCTGCTTAACCGATTGATCTCCAGAATTCGCTGTGACCTTTAACCCAGCGCACCAAATAGAGAAAATCTCAAAATTATCAACAAGACGCTCTATTCCTACTTTTAAGGCAATACACTCAAACCCTGGATTGGTAGAGAAAAAATTACACGCAAGCAAAGCCTGTAATTCCCGCCACGGTCTTTTTTCAGGATCAGCATATTTAACTTTTATGTCGCCCTTAGATTTATCAATCAATAGCCCTGATTCAACCCACCCATTCTTCACTCCAGCATAACGAATTCCATCCAGATAATAGACCCCCGTCTTTTGCAACAAAACAAACCGTGACAACGCCAATAAAGTTGCTTGATAGGTTGTTTTATATTCTTCCGCTATTGGGCAAATCTCTGTCTCCGGCATAGCCTCCCACAGAGGTACTCCTAAACCTCCCGGCCAAACCTTATATTTTTCAATATCACGCTTAGTTAACAAGTTAATCCACACACTGCCCATGATTGATTCAGTCATTGGGAAACAATGCAATTGCCCATCCCAGCCACCCAAACTTGGTCCAGCAGCCGAACTATGACGGCTCCCTAACGCTGCTCCAGCAAGCGAGATCAAATCTGATTCGACCCGTTTCCCACCGAAAGAAAAATTCATCACTGATATTAAAAACACCGCCCTATCAGCATCCTCAAGCTCCCTGGGGAAAAGGGCGTGAGATAGCATAGTGTTATTTTCACTTGGTAAATCTGGGTAGAATCCCGCACCAAACTTCTTGGGTTCGCCTGATGCAAGAGCCTCAGCCTCTGCTCCTTTTGTCTTTGCCTGCGAAACTCTCTTTCTTGTTCTCTCGGCTATTACACCTTGTACCGACAGCATCTGCAAAAACGGCTGTTCTCCATATAGATAAAAACGGTCATGCCAGTGTTCAAGGTAGGCCAAACAACTCTCTGCCAATCCTCGGGCGCCCAGCGCCTTCCATTCGACTTCATCTACCGGCGTGCAGGCAGCTTGCGCAATGGCCAGCAATAACTTCATCAAGGCAATTTTCTGTACCGGGTTGCCACCCAGCGCCCGGTATTCGGGCTGACTGAAGATTTGCCGCAGGCTGACCCTGCCTATGTCAGCCACCGGAATCCACGGCTCATCAATCAGGTTGAAACGGTTTTCCATGCCTCCTCCTGTTATTGCTTGATGACCCGGTAACCCAGATCATCCCGATATTCCAGCGTGTGCCGGTCGTGAACTCGCTCGCCTTGAAGCCCCAACAAGGTGCTTGTGTCGCTGACCAGTGCCACCCGCAGTAGGCTTTCATCATCTGTCCAGTTCGGGTCGCCCAGATAGAAACAGTGATGCAAGAAATGGTTTCTCAACACATGAAGCGACGGCGCTCGTGGAGCATCGCTAGCACGCACCGGCACAATCTGCTGCATCAGTATCGCGGTCAATTGTTTCCACTCCTTCTTGGATAATGCATGCCGCGACTTAGGCAACATCAACACACGCCCATCGAGCAAAACAACCCGGCTCGCTTGCTGCTCAGGCACAAACCTCAAGGCGCGCAACAACAGCACTTCATGGCTATCAGTTTCGCTATAGCGGGTTTGCGCCTGACTTTCCGGCAAGGTTTTTCCATCCTCGGCCAACCCCACCCGCGCCAATTGCCGTAACGCTTTGCGCCCCTTACGCCGCGACGTGCCGTTATCCAGTTCGTGCAGCCAGCGCGCCATGTCGCCAGACTCATCGCGTGAGGCATAGGTCTGCTCAATCAATGGACGAATATCAGTTGGCAGCTCTATTGCATCTTTGCCCTGCCAGACTTCCAGACTACGGCATAGCACATAAGGACTGTACACATGAGCACTACTGCCAAAGGCGGCTTGTGGTGTAGCGATGGCAGTCTCCAATTGCGGTGCCAGTAACCAGGCTTCGCGCCGGGCAGTAGCCGGACGTGGCGTTCCAGTGTGTCGCCATAAACGTCCCAAACGTTGCAGCAGCATATCGTTGGGTGCAAAACGGCTGACGAGAAAATCGGCATCGATGTCCAGTGACTGTTCCAGCACTTGGGTGCCGATCAGGATACGTCCCTGTTCGCCACGTTTGGGCCAGCCTTCCTTGCCAAATAGATTGATCCAGTGATCTTCGATTTTTTGCCGGTCGACGACATTGAAGCGTGAATGCAATAATCCGCAGGCCAATCCCAGCTCACTGGCTCTGGAAGCCAAATCGAGATAACGCTCCTGAGCCTCGACCACGGTGTTCTCAATCCACAACACCTGCTGGCCTTGGCTGGCTCGCTCCAGTGCCTGCGCAATAGCCTCCTGCTCCTGTTCCAGCAGGCGCAACTCGACCCGTTGAGGAGCATCACCTTCTAGCGGATATTCGCACGGAGCTTGTGCGTGGGGGACGGCGCTGATGAGTGGATAGCCCTGACTGGACAATGTCTGGGTACCGAGCAATTGCTGCCGCCGTTCCTGATTTAGCGTAGCACTCAAGATAATGACGGTGCAGCCAAGCTGCTGCAGCAACGCCACCAGCGCATCAAGCAAGGTGCCAGTATAGGCATCATAGGTATGAGCTTCATCGAGAATCACCACCTTGCCTGCCAGCCCGAAGGCGCGCACGAAACCATGCTTGACGTTCATTGCTGCCATCAGTGCCTGGTCGATGGTACCAACGGCAAAAGGTGCCAGTAAGCCGCGTTTGGCATGATTGAACCAGGCACCGCCAGGGCGACCCTCTTCGCCCATTTCGCCTTCCAGCAACCAGGCGTTGCCGTGCAACAGCAAGGCATTATGCGCACAGTCATCGCTCAAAATGCTTTGCAGGAAGGTGTTAAAGCGCTGGTAAATTTTGTTTGAAGTGAGCTGGGTTGGCAGGGCGAAATAGATACCACAGGCCTGCCCGGTTTCCAGCACGCGATACGCGGCATACAGCGCTGCTTCGGTCTTGCCCAAACCCATCGGCGCTTCCAGCACATACACGCCCGGCATCCTCGCCGCGGCGATCAATTGCTGCTGAGCCGCGCGAGGAGCAAAACCGAACACTTGCTCAAAAGATAATCCGAGCCTATATGTCGGCGGAATGAAACCGGCCTCGCCTATTGCCCGCTCAATATTCTCTGCCCATGGCAGAGCAGGATCTTCAAAATGACGGCCTGAACCAATCCAGTCGGCCACAGAAGTCAAGCCAGCCAATACTCTTGCCTGGGCAATAGAGGTGACTTGTGGCCAACTCATGCCCAGACGCTTTTCCAGTTCAACTAACAACGCCTCACGCTGCTGCTGCCATTCAGGGCCACCAAAAACTTGAGCATCGGCTCGTTTGCCGCCCAACTCAGGAGAAAAGCCGTGATGTTGACCGAGGATTTCCGGCACCCACTGTGGTGCATTCATTGCTTTAGCCGCGGCCTGACTGACACCAGCATGACCACCCCATTGCCGCTCCAGTTCAGGGTTAACATTGAGTGTTGGTAACTGGCAATACCCTGATGTACACGCACGGCACAGTTTCTCGACGAAACACGGGCTGACCTTGCCGATGTCGTGGCAAGCTGCTGCGAACGGTGCATCGAGTGGAAACAGATGTGCTCGAAGCAACTCCGGGTAGCGCCTGATCAATGCCTGTGCTACCTCGCCAACGATCTGGCAGTGCTCGACGACGGATCGGCCGAGTTGGACTGTACCGTCCACTCTCTGATATGTTTTAGCGGGACAGTGCGTAAATGGAATACAGGGAAGATCGTGTGAATTTGCTGATTGCCGTCGTTGCAGCATGCTGAATCTCCGCTCGTTACGTTGCGCAATTTGCCAGATATCCAATGAGTCATTAAGAACCCTGGGAGGATTTATCGTATAAAAAATATCGATCTTAACTAAGCTCGTAGGAGTAGCTAATCCCTTATTACGAGAAAAGCGGCTGAATTCTTTTACTCTATCGACGGTATATGCTGATTTCTTAAAGAAATGGTGTCTGAAATTTTTTGGATTGGATATGAATTTGCTATTGGTACTTCTATGTTGATCTGTGTGACTACCTGAACCTTTTACTGGGTGAGGGGGCTAATATCAAAGGCTTAAGTACAAGTGGATAGATTTAGAGTCTAATCAATGTCATTCTGACTAAAGATATAGATTTCTGGTATAGCGCTTGGTTACCTGGGTGGATGAGGATTGAATAAATATTACATATTACACAGTCTGAATTCTTTGTCTCATATTTCGTACCATGCGCAGTACATAGCGCCATTCGCTTTGATCCCAGGGGGTGAAGCGTGGTAGCTGGAACATGTCGCTATCCTGTCGGGTAGCTCCCCATGCAGTTGAAACAGCCGCTTCAAACCCGGCATCCTTGATCATTTTTACGTGTGCAGACAGGTAATCTTTTCCCGGTTTGCCATTTGGGTAGGCAAACAGGCGCAGGGGTGTATCGATAATAGCTTCGAGTTTTGCCTTGCCTTCTGCTATTTCGGTGCGTGCAGCGGCATCATCGATGCTGGCGAGAATCGGGTGGGTGAGGGTATGCCCGCCTATTTCCATTCCTGCATCGTGCAATTGCCGAACTTGCGCCGAGGTCATCATGAGATTGTCCGGCAGGTCGGCGGCGATAATGGTACTGAGTTTGTCCACTTGGGAGGCTCGTGCCTCATGAGGCAGGTATTTCAGTTTGTCGATCAGCAGATTCAGGGTTTTCCGCCTTTGTTCAAGTGTGGCGATGGCGTGGTTTCCCAAACCGATTGCATTCAAATCCAGTGTGTCTCCTTTGGCCCGGCGTACCGATTCGATGACGGTATCGTTCCACATTCTTCCTCCATCGAGAAAGCCGGAAGCGATGAAGAATGTGGCAGTTACGCCATGTTTCTGCAGAATAGGAAGTGCAATTTCAGCATTGTCCGCATAGCCGTCATCAAACGTGATGCAGGCGGCACGGCCGGGCAGGGTGCCGCCGCGTAACTTATTGACTGCTTCAGATAAAGGCAGGATATTGAAGTTGTTGGTCAGATAGCTCAATCCCTTTTCGAACTGTGTGATTCCACCTTCTCCCGTCAGCAGATCCGGTTCCGGCAGAACGCGATGGTAAATGACGATGGATAATTTTGCGTTTTTACCTGCGGGAGAGAACAGGGAAGGCAGTATTTTCATGGGAGCAGTATTTGGGGTTTGATCTGGTTCGGGAAAAACAAGGATACTGATGAATCAATGTCACCAGATCGGTGTCAGTGGTCGTTTTTCCATGTTATTTGGAAGAAATGATCCGGTTTTTACAATATCTCGGGTGTCATCACTGCGCGCAGGATGATGCTTTCCCGTTCATCCTTTTGCTTGCTGCTGAACCACCAGATTGAACCTTTTCGTACAGAGAAGCCACTTTCATCTCCCTTCAGCAAGAGAGAGGCAATTTTGCCAAGAGTTGGCTGGTGCCCCACTACCAGTATCGTTCCTTCTGCTTCCGGCCAGGCAATTGTATTGAGTACTCTGTGTGGGGTAGCGCTCGTTCCTACCTGCTCGCTGGTTTCAAAATGGTGGGTCAGTGCCGAGACGGTTTGCTGTGTACGTGTAGCTGGACTGACGATGATGCGTGTATCTTTTGGTAATTTGGGTTCAAGCCAGCGGGCTATTTTTTGTGCCTGTTTCAAACCTTTTTCGGTCAGCTTGCGAGTGGCATCGGGAATGCCGTCTTCCGCTTCGGCGTGACGCCATAAAATCAGATCCAAATGATGCTCCTTATCTTGATAAAAACTGTCGGTGTTCTCTGCTATTGAATTATGTTCAGGCAATGATCCCGAACAGGGTGCCGGTAAGTGCGGTGAATGCCATGGCGAGCGCTCCCCAGAAAGCTACGCGCGCAGCGCCTGTCAACATATTTGCTTTTCCGAGATAGGCTGCTAATGTTCCCAGAGCAGTCAGCGAAAGCAGGGAGGAGATTGCCACGACTGGAATGATATGGGTTGTTGCAGGTGCGGCGATGGTTGCTGCGAGCGGCATCGATGCACCGAGGATGAACATACCTGCAGAAGTGAAGGCAGCCTGGATGGGTTTTGCGTTGACTCGCTCATGCAGACCCAGTTCGTCCCTGAGATGAGCATCGAGTGCATCATGAGCCATGAGCTCCCGGGCAACTTGGGCTGCCAGTTCGGGCTGCAATCCTCTTTTCATATAGATATCTGTGAGCTCCTGCAGCTCGAAGTCGATATCCCGATCGAGATGGTACTGTTCGAGAGCGACATCTGCTTTTTCTGTATCTGATTGCGAGCTTACGGAAACATACTCTCCTGCGGCCATCGACATGGCGCCAGCAACGACACCGGCCACCCCTGCAAGGAGAATGTCATCTGCAGCAGCGTGAGCAGAGGCCACCCCGATAATCAGGCTGGCGGTTGAAACGATTCCATCATTGGCGCCCAGTACTGCGGCCCGTAACCAGCCGGTACGATGTGAATAGTGGGTATTGTCATGAGTCATTGTCTGAATCTGTTCTTATTTCAGGATGGTTTTCAACCAGCGGGAAATATCGACCAGCTCCTGATCACATACCGTATGTTCCATTGGGTATTCATGCCAGGTTACCGGGTAGTAGTATTCACGTAATTGTTGCAGTGAGGCATGTGCCAATTCAATCGGGACGATGGGGTCATCGTTGCCATGAGCCATGAATATGGGGGTTATCCTGTTGGTGATATGTGCTTCACGTTCAATCTTATGAGCAAGTGGGAGATAACCTGACAAGGCGATGATGCCAGCCAGCCTGTCCGGATGGCGCAATCCCGTATGCAGTGCCATGGCGGCACCTTGTGAGAATCCGGCCAGGATGAGGTGATCCGGCGGGATGCCGCGTCGATCTTCACGTTCGATCAACTCTACGATTGCGTGCTGTGATCTGCGTATCCCGGTTTCATCTTCCTGTTCGACGAAATCAGTATGTTGGATGTCGTACCAGGCTCGCATGATGTATCCGCTATTGATGGTGACAGGCTGCTGGGGAGCGTGTGGAAATAGAAATCGGATCGGGATTTCCGGTAAATCGAGCGCTTGTACAACAGGTACGAAATCATTGCCATCGGCTCCCAGCCCGTGCATCCATAAAATGGTATATTCCGGATTTGATCCGGTTGTAATATCGATTGCAGAAAGCTGAAATGAATTGTCTGGCATGGCGCTGTTGAGAATTGACCGGGTTGGCCGGTAGCGATAAATTTATCGGGTTCTATACTATCATTGATGAGGAGTTGTATGAAACGCAGGAGTTTTTTCAAGCTGGTGGGGTCGAGTGCTGCAGCTGCTGCTTTATTTCCGGCTGTTGCGCGTGCATCTTTGCCCCCAAACCAGAAATGGCGCAGCTATCAGTTAACGTACCAGGTTACTCTGCCTGCATCGGGTAAGGTCGCAAAACTGTGGCTGCCTTTGCCGGACGCAAGTGATACCGTTTATCAGTTCACTCAGGGAAATAACTGGAGCGGAAAAGCTACGGCTTCAGCTTTTTATATGCTGCCGGGTACTCAGTCACAGGTATTTTTTGCTCTCTGGCAAAAGGGGGAGGAGCGTACGGTCAGGGTAAGCAGTATTGTCAAAACTGCTGACCGTACTGTTGATCTGCATTCCTACCGGGCGCCTGCCAAAATTTCAATTCCCCAGAATATACAGCGCTATTTACAATCCACCAAGCATATTCCATTGGATGATGTCGTGAAAAAAATGGCGCGCTCTGTGACCAGCCCGGCCAATGCACATACTCCTTTGCAGCAGGCGCGTGCCATTTATGATTGGGTAATCAATAACGTGGCCTATGATATCAATGGGCGTGGGCAGGGCAGTGGAGATATTCGAAGTCTGCTTTCCAGGAAGGAAAATCTCAGTGGAAAATGCGGGGATATTCATGCACTCTTTGTAGGTCTGGCACGTGCTTCCGGCATCCCCGCCAGAATCCAGTATGGCATCCGTATCGGTGATTCGGCATTGAACAAAAATCTGGGTAAGTCGGGTGACATCAGCACTTCCCAGCATTGTCAGGCAGAGTTTTATCTTTCCGGGTTGGGTTGGGTGCCGGTAAATCCATCCGATGTAGCCAGGGTTATGGCGGCAGAATCGTTATCACACAACCATGATTCGATCAGTCAGCTGAGGGAAAAGCTGTTTGGTTCCTGGGAGATGAACTGGGTGGCGTTCAATGAAAGAGAGAATGTTGACCTCGGTACCACCAAAGTAAGTGCCGCCATCAGCAAGCTTCCATTCTTCGGTTACCCCTATGCAGAAATTGACGGGCGACTGCAGGATAGTCTGGAACCGGAATCCTTCTCCTACAAAATTACCTCAGCAGTACTGGTGGGGACCGGCGCAAAGCTGTAATCCGAATATAACCTGATGATCATCCACCAGTCGAGATGATCATCAGGTATTGATAAGAGGCTGTCAGGATCAGGGAAAGAGTATCGCTGGCAAGTAGTTCTGCAGAAGCTCCTCAGTCATTCGAGAAGCGTCCTTCCGTTACCTCACGGATAATACCGGCGCGAATCGTAAAATCACCAAAGTGCTCATCAGGCAACCGTTCTGTTGCATAGCGACCGAGTACTTCGTTAAGGGTTTCAAGGATTGCCGGTTCACCGATATTTTCGCGGTAAAGACGATTGAGGCGCTGGCCGTGAAAGCCACCACCCAAGTAAAGGTTGTATTTACCTGGCGCGCGGCCGGTGAGTCCAATTTCTGCAATGAAAGGGCGACTGCACCCATTGGGACATCCTGTCATTCTGAGTGTAATCGGTTCATTTTGCAGGTTGTACCGAGTAAGGATTCCCTCGATCTTCGTAATCAGATCGGGCAGATAACGTTCGCTGTCGGCCATTGCCAGGCCACAGGTTGGTAGAGCAACACACGCCATTGAATTCAGACGCAGTACACTGCGCTCGTTAAAGGCGATTAATCCTGTTTCTCTTAGTAATGCTTCTATCTCAGGTTTGTCAGCCATGGCAACGTTGGCAATCATGAGATTCTGGTTGGGAGTCAGGCGAAAATGCCCTTTGTGAACATGTGCAATTTGTGCAATTTTATCAAGCATATCGCGGTTTAAGCGGCCATTCTCGATAAACAGTGTGAAGTGATGAAATCCATCACCCGATTCAATCCACCCGTAGATATCCGCATTGGAGGTAAAGTCATAGGGGCGTGCCGATTCGAGCGGTCCGGCTCGATCTTCAATGGCAAGTTTGATCCAATCCAGTCCTTTATCGTCGATTGTGTATTTAAAGCGGGCACGTGACCGATCGGCACGATTGCCATAGTCACGCTGAACACCCATGACAGCTTCGGTAACAGAAATAAGTCTGTCCGGCGTAATGAAACCGATGACTGATGCAGTACGAGGATAGGTATGTGGCGCCTTGTCGGTACGCCCCATTCCACCACCGATTGCAACATTGAAACCTGCTATTTTCCCGTCTTCACCAATGATGGCGATATAACCCAGATCCTGGGCATAAATATCAATATCATTATTGGGTGGAATTACGAATCCGATTTTGAATTTACGGGGCATATAGGTTTGCCCGTAGAATGGCTCTTCCGGTTCGGACGAAGCAATCCGTTCTTCGCCATACCAGATTTCATGATAGGCCCGGGTTTTGGGAATGACATGATCACTCACTGTTTTTGCCAGTGCTGCAAGTTCTGCCTGCAGTGCAGGGAATTGCGGGTTGACAGTCGCCATTACTCCACGTGAATCATCTCCGCATGCAGCTACTGTATCAAGTAATACTTCGTGAAGACCACGGATCAACGGAACGATATTCTGCTTGAGCACCCAGTGAAACTGGAAAGTCTGTCGAGTAGTCATGCGCAATGTTTCGTTGCCATGTGCGCAGGCCAGTTCTGAGATCTTTAACCAGCGTTCGGTCGTACAAATGCCTCCCGGCAAGCGTACACGAATCATGAACTGAAAAGCGGGTTCCAGTTTCTGGCGGCGGCGCTCATCACGAATCTCACGATCGTCCTGTTCATAAATACCATGAAACTTCATCAACTTGATATCGTTGCCGGGCACAGCGGATGTAATGCGATCCAACAGACCAAGTGCGATTGTGCCACGCAGATAGTCACTTTCAGTCTTAAGTGACTCGTCCGAACTCAGCCGTTCAAGCGGTTGGGATATATCGCAACTGCGATCAGTTGGGGGAAGGGTATTTGCCATTTGTATTCTCAATAAACATCGCGCTGATAGCGCCCATCGCGTTGCAAATCGCGAAGATATTCTTCTGCTTCCTCACGTTGAACGCTTGCCTGTTCTTCAATAACGGTGACCAGTATGTTATGAACATCGGGTGCCATGTGCGAAGCGTCGCCACATAAGTAAATATAGGCGCCTTCTTCCAGCCAGGCATAGACATCGTGCGCATGCTCATAGATGCGATGTTGTACATAGACCTTCTCTGCTCCGTCACGTGAGAAGGCGACTTCCATTTTTGTTAAGACACCATTCTTCAGCCAGTCCTGCCATTCGGTCTGGTAAAGAAAATCGGTACGGAAATTACGTTCACCGAAAAACATCCATGAACGGCCACCACCATTTGCTTCACGCTCTTGCATGAAGGCACGATAGGGTGCCACGCCGGTCCCGGCACCGATCATGATGATCGGCTCACCGTTGGATGGCAGACGGAAATGAGGATTACTCTGGATATAAACCGGTAATACGGAATCAGCTATAGCCCGATCTGCCAGATGACCGGAGGCGACACCTGAGCGAGGTTCCCCATGCAGCTTATAGCGTACTGGCGCAATTGTGATATGTGCCTCATCAGGACAGATCGACAAACTGGAGGCTATGGAATAGAGACGCGGCTGCAACGGACGCAGTCCATCGACAAAACGCTGCGGATCAAGGCCCTTGAGTGGATAGGCGCGAATGATATCAATTATATGATTATCATGAAGGAATGCTGCGCGCTTGGTATTATCCATTGCGGAAAAAATATCAGTCGTGCCGGTCAATTCTCCCCAGTGATCAAGGAAACGCAGCGTTGCTGTAGTGATTTCGAACGATTTGCCAAGTGCATCAAAGAGAGTGGTTGTCTGACCCTTTACAGTGAGTGGTGCGTCTGGATTCATGCTGAGCGCAGCCAGTAGTGCTTCAACCATTGCGGGATCGTTATGAGCCGCGATGCCTAATGCATCACCCGGTTCGTAGGTCAGGCCGGAATCAGCAAGTGAAATTTCAATATGGTGTGTTTCCCGGGTCGAGCCTCGACCGGAGAGAACAATATTGTCAATGACAGTTGCCGGGAAAGGATTTCGTTTACTATAGACTGAATTGTTAGCTTGCTGAGTACCGCCTGTTGTCTTTGATGGTGATGCGACTGATGATATGGCCGATGCCTGTTCGGCGGCGAGCAATGCCAGTATACCGGTACTCCATACGGCTGCCGGATCTTCGTAATCCACATCACAATCGACACGTGGTTGCAGCCGTTTTGCACCCAGGGCCTCAAAACGCTCATCGAGACGTTTACCGGCGCCACAAAAATGTTCATAGCTCATGTCGCCCAGTGCGAGTATGGCATAACGCAACCCGGATAGTGAGGGGGCCTTGCGCCCCTCGACAAATTCAAAAAATTCCATTCCGGACTGAGGTGGATCTCCTTCTCCATGAGTGGAGGTAATAATCAGCAGATCCTGCTCTTCTTTGAGTTTGCGAACTTTGTAATCAGCTATGCCAACGAGTGTTGGACTGAGTCCTTGTTCAACGGCCAGTGCTGCCAGACGGATTGCCAGCTCGGTACTGTTACCGGTTTCACTGATGTGAAGAATGGTAAGTGAACGAGCTGCAACGGGTTCTGCTTGTGTTACTACTGGAGGAATGCATACATCCGGCGACTGGGAGACTGTGCCGCTGCTGCGTAACAAAGCTGATCCAAGGCCGGCAAAGTAGCCGCTGATCCAGTATGCATGTTCTGGCGTAAGCGAAGAGCCTAGTGCCTCGACAAGTTGCCACTGTTCCGCAGTCAGTGTGCCCCTCGAGAGTTGTGATGCCATCATTTTATTCTATATTTTGGAAGTTTTTCATACGTAGAAATACGTAGAAATAGGATAGCCAGCGGGTAACTAACATATCCTGAATATTTTGTAGGTATGGACAAATCAATTAAAAAAACCGTTTGCGTCTGTTTTAGTTTTGCGTTACATCACTCTCTATATAAGAGTATGCAAGGATAGCAATTATTTTTATAATTCAAAAGAATATTAAATTAATTACATATTGTATTTTGTTATATAAAAGACATCAGGATAGTCACAGAAATTTTTGATGCCAATCAAATATAAAATTATAAGGATATGAGCTATCCTAACTCCCGATCAGAAAATTTATTCCTCAATGGCGTTGGTGCTCGCTTATTAAGCTTTGTTGCTGTGGGTACTGCGGACTGTCCGGCGGAGTGTGTATTCAGCAATAATATTTATTCATATCGTGCTGTCTCCACTTTCCGGATAAATGTACCGAAAATTTTAAGGGGCGGAGTCTATCAGAAAGCAATCTGATCATCAATCGAGGCATGCCGAGAGATTTATTTATCGTTGGCTATAGATAACTGTTGATTTTCGGGGTTTTTGAGTAATTTATTAACTGTTTCCATGTCGAGATGAGCAGCGAACATCTCGATAAAATCGTAAACATAGTGACGAATGTAACTGTTACGACAGATGCCGATGCGGGTAGTGCTGGGTTCAAACAGATGTGCGGCATCAATAGCCCGTAGCTTTTTATCGCGAACTGGATCAAAGGCCATCTTTGCCAGAATGCCTACGCCTAAACCTATTTCTACATAGGTTTTGATTACGTCCGCATCAAGTGCGGTCAGTACCACATTGGGTTTCAGCCCTTTGGATTCGAATGCCTGGTTGATTTTGGAGCGGCCGGTAAAGGCAAAATCATAGGTAACGATAGCGTATTGGGCGATGGATTCAAGTGTTAACTCCTTAAGCTGGAGTAATGGATGTCGGGGTGGAACAACGATGCAGCGGTTCCATTCGTAGCAAGGCAGCATGACAAGTTTATCGAATAATTCGATAGCTTCGGTTGCTATCGCTAAATCGGCTTCACCAGATGAAACCCAGGTGGCTATTTCTATGGGACTTCCCTGTCGTAAGGACAGCTTGATTTTCGGGTAGTGTTCGATAAAGCGCTTGATTACGGGAGGGAGTACATATCGTGCTTGTGTGTGAGTAGTCGCAATAATAAATGTACCGCTTTCCTTATCATTAAATTCATTTCCAATTTTTTTCAGGTTGTCTGCGTCCTGCAGCATCCGCTGAGCAGTTTGCAGGATCGCAAGCCCTGGCTGCGTAATGCCGATAATACGTTTGCCGTGACGTGTGAAAATCTCAACCCCCAGTTCTTGTTCCAGTAGCTGGATCTGTCGGCTGATCCCAGGTTGTGAAGTATGCAGGGCATTTGCTGCCTTGGATAAATTCAGCTTTTGTTTTGCAATTTCATGAAGATATTTTAATTGCTGAAGTTTCATCTATATAAAAATAAATAATATATAATTAACTCAATATTATTTTGAATTATAAATATAATTGCTATGCTTGCATACTATAAAGAGCAGCACAAAAATAATGTCATCTGCGCTGTGCACCGTTTGACACACTACGAAAATAGTGCAATAGCATTCGCGTCAAATCGGAATCGATAAGCTTATGTAGATGTTTTTGTGAATGGGTGTTTGTCAGGTAAAATAACGTCTTATTAATATGGGTGAGCAGGCATTGCAGCAAAAGGTTGAGCAGTTGCACAGTTTGTTAGGCAATATTCAGCGGGATTATTCTCCTGTCGTGTTTGCCAGTAGTTTTGGTGCTGAGGATATGGTACTGACGGATCTCATTGCGCGCCATTATCCTGAAATTGGCATATTTACTCTGGATACCGGGCGCCTGCCGGAGGAGACCTATGATCTGATGCAAAAGGTAAAAGAGCATTATGGTGTTTCCGTTCATGCTTATTTTCCTGATACATCGGCTGTTGAGCACTATGTGGCACAGCATGGGCCAAACGGGTTTTATGATAGTGTCGTCTTGCGTAAGCGTTGTTGTTACATACGTAAGGTCGAACCTCTGAAACGTGCGCTGGCTGATAAAAAAGCCTGGATTACGGGGATGCGTCGTGATCAATCGACGACACGTGAAGAATTAGAGCTATCGGCATACGATAGCGATCACGGTCTGCACAAATTCAATCCACTCTGTGACTGGACCGAGAAGGATGTATGGAATTACATCAGGCAGCACGATGTTCCCTATAACGCATTACATGATCGCTTTTATCCCAGTATTGGTTGTGCCCCCTGCACCCGGGCGATCACGCCGGGTGAAGATATTCGCTCAGGGCGCTGGTGGTGGGAGAATCCCGAATCCAGGGAATGTGGTTTACATACCCGGAAAATAGAAGCATAAATTAGTATTTTAAACACGAACAAGATGAACCAAAGGTCATATTTTACTCATCTGGATGCACTGGAAAGTGAAGCGATCCATATCATGCGGGAAGTTGCAGCAGAATGTACCAATCCCGTACTGCTTTTTTCCGGAGGGAAGGACTCAGTCGTTTTACTGAGGCTGGCCGAGAAAGCTTTTCGTCCCAGCCGGTTTCCTTTTCCGTTGATGCATATCGATACCGGCCATAATTTTCCGGAGGTAATCGAATTCCGGGATTACCGGGCAAAAGAACTGGGAGAACGCCTGATTGTGCGCAGTATGGAAGATTCCATTCAGCGCGGTCGTGTGGTTTTACGATCTGGAAATCAGAGTCGTAATCCTTTTCAGTCGATTACACTGCTGGATGCAATCGAGGAATTTGGATTTGATGCCTGTATTGGCGGTGCTCGCAGAGATGAAGAAAAAGCACGGGCTAAGGAGCGTATTTTCTCATTTCGTGATGAATTCGGTCAGTGGGATCCAAAGAATCAGCGTCCGGAATTATGGAGTCTCTACAATACCCGGACACACCCGGGGGAGAACATCCGGGTTTTCCCGATCAGTAACTGGACGGAGCTGGATATATGGGAATATATCGGGCGGGAGCAGCTTGAAATTCCATCAATTTATTTTGCACACGAAAGAGAAGTGATTGTGCGGGATAACGGCCTGTTACCGATATCGTATCTGGTACAGCCCAAAGCAGGTGAGCATGTACAAAACATGATGGTACGGTTTCGTACTGTCGGTGATATGAGTTGTACCTGTCCGGTTGCTTCTCATGCCAAAAATGTTGAAGAGATCATTGCAGAAACAGCACTGACGCGAATTACTGAACGAGGTGCAACACGTATGGATGATCAGACTTCAGAAGCATCAATGGAATTGCGGAAGCGGGAAGGCTATTTTTAGTGTAACGCTGAAGCAACCTCAGTATTATTTTTTATCTTCATAGGTTTTCTGAGACATGTCTGTCGTTGAAAATGTTGGCCTCGAGCATGCCGAGTTACTTCGATTTATTACCGCTGGAAGTGTGGATGATGGTAAAAGTACCCTGATCGGGCGCTTGTTACATGATTCCAAATCTATCTTCGAGGATCAACTGAATGCCATTGCAAAGACCTCCAATAAGCGGGGAATGGAAAAAGTAGATCTTTCACTGCTTACTGACGGTTTGCAGGCAGAGCGGGAGCAGGGAATCACCATCGATGTAGCCTATCGTTACTTCACTACCCCAAAACGAAAATTCATCATTGCTGATACACCCGGCCACGAGCAGTATACCCGTAATATGGTAACGGGCGCTTCTACCGCCAATCTTGCAATTATCCTGATAGATGCGCGCAAAGGTGTTCTGACACAATCCCGGAGACATGCCTATCTTGCCAGTCTGGTAGGTATCCCTCATCTGGTGGTGGCGATCAATAAGATGGATCTGGTTGGTTATTCTGAGGATGTCTTCAATCAGATTCGCACTGAATTCTCCGCTTTCTTGCAAGGGTTGGGTTCGCGTTCCGTTGAATATATTCCGATGTCTGCACTGGTGGGAGATATGGTCGTGGAACGCGGTGACAACCTGGGCTGGTATTCAGGTCAACCCTTGTTGGACTATCTGGAAACCATTGATATAAAACAGGATGTCAATACGCACGATTTTCGTTTCCCGGTACAGTGGGTTTCCCGTCCACAAACGGAAGCCATGCATGATTTTCGTGGTTATATGGGAAGAATTGAATCCGGCTCCGTGCACGTGGGAGATACCGTAACGGTACTGCCGTCTGGTTTGACTTCGCGTATCAAAGAAATCCTTTTTTATAATGGCACTCTGGAAACGGCATTTGCTCCGCAGTCGGTTACATTGACGATTGAGGATCATCTGGATATTTCGCGGGGGGACATGCTGGTCAATGGTGGAGAGCCACCGCGAGTTACCAGAGAATTCGATGCCATGCTTTGCTGGTTATCAGAGCAATCATTTGACCCTGGCCGCAAATATATCGTTAAACATACCACGCATATGATCAAAGGTCTGATTGCTCGTATCGATTATCGGGTCGATATCAATACGATGAATCATGAGGTGGTTGATGCGTTGACAATGAACGATATCGCCCGGATTGGGATAAAAGTACAGCAACCGCTTGTCATTGATGCCTATACCCAAAACCGCGGAACCGGCTGTTTTATCCTGATAGATGAGGTCAGTAATAATACTGTTGCCGCTGGAATGATTTGCTGAATCATTGATTGCTCTGATTGGCACAAGGCTTCACCTCAATCTGTTTCCCTATTCGTATCTGAAAAATATCCCTTAACTGATAAAAATATGATTGATTCTCGATCAGTATTTACCACATCTTCAACAGTTGCCGTTACGGCACTCGCTCTAGAATTTGGTATCTCTTTTCCTGAATTGTACGAACGAGCCGGCTTGATCAAACTCGATCAGATATTCCTGAATTTCCTCAAGGAAGGTGATTCCACGTTACATGATCATCTGATTCAGGCTCGTCAGAACCCAGAACTGCTGGCTCGGAAGGATGAATCTGCTTTATTGATCGAAGTTGCACCCTGGCTGGAAGATTTCATTGCAACGCTATTTGGTATTAAAACTGAGGTCAGTGCACTGACTGCACGTCATCATGAACTTGCGCCCCTTTATTTTTGTAAGCGTCAGTTTGTACAGCGGCGCGCCAAAACTAAAGTAAGTGATGAAGTATTGCAAACGTTGAACGGATCAATACTTGAACAGAAGTTGGTTGAAGAGTTCGGCCAACCTTTTTCAGAGCTGGTTTTTGCGTCACATGTTGCGCGCTGGATGGAAGATGAAGTCAATCATGCAGCTCAGCTCGAGCTTGCGTTGCACTATGCTGCCTGGGCACTGCGCACATCTGAAGGGCAGGCGCATACTCGCCAGGGAATTTTGTTCAAATCCCCGCGCAAACTGGATTTTCAGCATCTGTTATCACTGACGAGTGACGATCGTAACGGGTATACGGTCCATAGTCTCGACCATGTCCGCTATCGGGAAGGTTTTTCACTGACAGACCAGGGGACCGATCTGACAGGTGCTTTGGATGAAGCTAATTACTGTATCTGGTGCCATGAACAGGGCAAAGACTCCTGCTCGAAAGGGTTCCCGCAGAAATCGAAAGAGGTTCCTGAAGTAAAAGCTTTCAAAAAAAATGACCTGGGTGTGCTACTTGCTGGTTGCCCACTGGAAGAGCGAATCTCGGAGTTTCACAAGCTCAAGACACAGGGCGTGGCAATTGGCAGCCTGGCCATGATCGTGCTGGATAATCCAATGTGCGCAGGAACCGGGCATCGTATCTGTAACGATTGTATGAAATCGTGTATTTATCAGAAACAGGATCCAGTCAATATTCCGCAAGCGGAAACACGGACATTGAAAGATGTGCTCGAATTGCCCTGGGGATTTGAGATTTACAGTCTTTTGACACGCTGGAATCCTCTCGATTTACTCAGGCCCTATCCTAAAGCGGCAACAGGTAAAAAAGTATTGGTAGTAGGAATGGGGCCAGCGGGCTACACATTGTCACATCACCTGATGAATGACGGGCATACTGTCGTTGGCGTGGATGGATTGAAAATAGAGCCTTTATCAGCCAGCCTGTCCGGAATAAACATAAAGGGTGAACGTAGTGCCTTTACCCCGATTTTTGATGTCGAGCAGTTAAGTGAGGATCTGGATGAGCGGTTACCAGCAGGGTTTGGGGGGGTAGCTGAATATGGCATTACAGTACGCTGGAACAAGAATTTTCTTAAACTGATCCGTTTATTGCTGGAACGGCGTTCGGAATTTGCACTGTTCGGTGGCACCCGTTTTGGTGGCACGCTGACTGTCGAGGATGCATGGAATCTTGGATTTGATCATATTGCGTTGGCGGCAGGCGCGGGACGCCCGACTATTCTGGAAATTCCTAACGGACTGGCACGGGGTGTACGTGCAGCTTCTGATTTCCTGATGGCACTTCAGCTGACGGGTGCTGCTCAGAGTGATTCTATCGCCAATATGCAGCTACGGTTGCCGGTAGTAGTAATTGGTGGCGGATTGACGGCAATCGATGCCGCAACAGAAGCACTGGCTTATTATCCGGTTCAGGTGGAAAAATTCCTGCGGCGTTATGAAATACTGGCTGCAGTACAGGGTGAGGCCGCGATACGAACGAATTGGGACAGTGAAGAACGTGAGATTGCCGAAGAATTCATGACTCATGCTCGAGCTATTCGCAATGAAAAAGCACAGGCTGCGCGGGAAGGACGCGAACCCCGTGTTGCAGCATTGCTGCAATCATGGGGAGGCGCCATGATTGCCTATCGGAAACGTTTGATTGACAGTCCTTCCTATACCCTCAATCACGAAGAAGTAGAGAAAGCATTGGAGGAGGGGATATATTTTGCAGAAGGTCTGACACCATTGAGAATCGATATTGATCAGTGGGAGCATGTTCAAGCTATCCGTTTTGCTGTTCAGGCGATGAATGAAGAAGGCAGTTGGTATAAAGTTAAAGAAGTGACCCAACCTGCCCGGACGATTCTGGTCGCCGCAGGCACTCAGCCCAATACTGTTCTGGCACGTGAAGATGCACATAACTTCAAACTGAATGGGCGTTATTTTGCTTCCTGTGATGAACAGGGTCAGCCTCTTGACGCAATCCGGGGCAATCCCAAACCGGAAACGCCCGCAGTATTGCTGAGTCACTCCGATGATGGACGTTTCATCAGTTTCTTCGGTGATTTGCATCCATCTTATTCCGGCAATGTGGTCAAAGCAATGGCTAGTGCCAAACAGGGATATCCGACAGTCAGTCGTGTACTTGCCCAGGCCGGACCTGTATCAGTGCAATCTGCCTCTCAGTTTTTCACTGAAATTGGCGGGCAGTTGCGTGCTACTGTGCATAAGGTAGAAAGGCTGACGTCAAATATCATCGAGGTTGTTGTCCATGCACCCTTGGCGGCTCGTCATTTCCACCCGGGGCAGTTTTACCGTTTCCAAAATTATGCTTCACTTGCAGGAATATCCGAACAGACACGCTTGGCGATGGAAGGTATCGCCCTCACTGGCGCTTCAGTGGATGTTTCTAACGGATTGGTATCGTTGATAGCACTGGAAATGGGGGGGTCGGCAAATTTATGTGCATTACTTCAACCAGGCGAACCGGTCGTACTGATGGGACCTACTGGTACTCCAACAGAAATTGAATCTCACGAAACTGTTGTACTGGTGGGAGGCGGTCTGGGCAACGCGGTACTATTCTCGATTGGTGCTGCTGCGCGCGCTGCCGGTTGTAAAGTTTTGTATTTTGCCGGCTACAAGAAACTGGCTGACCGTTATAAAGTCGCGGAAATAGAAGCGGCTGCGGATACCATCGTCTGGTGCAGTGATGAAGCGCCTGGCTTTCAACCTTCACGTTCGGGTGATCTGAGTTACGTCGGAAATATCGTACAGGCAATGGTTGCTTATGCCAGCGGTGAACTCGGTAGTGCACCGATCTCGATGCAGGCTGCTGACCGCATCATTGCAATCGGTTCCGATCGTATGATGGCAGCCGTAGCTGCCGCACGGCACCAGCAGCTTGCGCCTTACCTTAAGGTGGAGCATTTTGCAGTGGGTTCGATCAATTCTCCGATGCAGTGCATGATGAAAGAAATTTGTGCGCAATGTCTGCAACCGCAAAAGGATCCTGTCACAGGAGAAATTTCCTATGTTTTCTCCTGCTTCAATCAGGATCAGCCGTTGGACCTGGTCGATTTCAGTGGATTGGCTTCGCGCTTGCGTCAGAACAGTGTTCAGGAGAAATTGACGAGCCGCTGGATCGGCCATTGTCTGCAACAGGGCAGTAGCCATGTTTCCTGACAAAACAGAAAATGCCGTCGGGATTCAATCGGCTTTAAATTGATTTATAATTTGGCACCAATTGGATCCATGTCACAACTTTTAATTAATGAATCATCAAAATAACAAGGGAGAATATCCATGCACATAGGCATACCTGCCGAAACGCGTGCAGGAGAAACGCGCGTGGCGGCCACGCCAGAAACCGTCAAAAAGCTGACTGCCAAGGGGCTGCATACCGTTCTGGTACAGGCGGGCGCCGGTGCTGGTGCCAGTATTCCTGATTCAGCTTATCAGGAGGCCGGTGCTACTATTGTCTCCGCTGCTTCACAGTTGTATGAACAATCCCAGATCGTACTGAAGGTACGGGGGCCTGAAGCAGATGAGCTGGCACTAATGAAAAAGGATGCGGTACTGGTAGGTCTGCTTACCCCGCATCATGCGGAAGAAATCGAATCTGTAGCCAGACATGGATTGACCGCATTCGCGATGGAAAAACTGCCACGAATATCGCGGGCACAAAGTATGGACGTATTGTCTTCCCAGGCAAATATTGGCGGATACAAAGCCGTCATCCTGGCAGCTGATATATATCAGAAATTTTTCCCCATGCTGATGACGGCAGCCGGTACAGTCAAAGCTGCACGTGTACTGGTTCTGGGGGCAGGTGTGGCCGGACTGCAGGCTATTGCAACTGCCAAACGTCTGGGAGCTGTAATCGAGGCATTTGACGTAAGGCCTGCAGTGAAGGAACAGGTTGAGAGTCTGGGTGCAAAATTTGTGGAAGTTCCTCTGACAGATGAGGAAAAAGCCAAAGCTGAAACTGCCGGTGGATATGCAACTGAAATGTCAGAAGATTATAAACGCCGGCAAGGTGAGCTGATTCAGGAACGTGCTGCTGCTGCAGATATCATCATCACAACTGCTCTGATTCCGGGGCGTCCGGCCCCCGTTCTGATTACTGAAGAAACGGTCAAAGCAATGAAACCAGGATCAGTAATCGTTGATATGGCGGTTGAAGCAGGTGGAAACTGTCCGTTATCGGAATTGGGTAAGACTGTAGTCAAGTATGGCGTGCATCTGGTAGGTGTCGCTAACCTTCCCGGGTTGGTGGCCGCTGATGCCAGTGCACTATATGCACGCAACTTGCTGAATTTCCTGAATCTGATACTTGATGCACAAACCGGTGAGCTTAACGTAAACCGTGAAGATGAAATTATCGATGGCAGTCTGGTCTGTATGGCTGGAGAAGTAATTAGCAAATCATAAGCAGGCAGGCAACATTGTTCGCACAAAAGTTTATGAATCTCTATAAGGAAAGCACATGATTGGAGAAATTGATCCAACGATCATAAATCTGACGGTATTCGTCCTGGCTGTTTTTGTTGGCTACCATGTAGTGTGGAATGTAACTCCCGCTCTTCATACTCCCCTGATGTCAGTAACCAATGCGATTTCCAGTATTATCCTGGTTGGTGCGATGCTGGCAGCAGGATCAACTGAGGCTGATTGGGGAGTATGGTTAGGGGCTGCGGCCGTAATTCTGGCGTCCATCAACGTATTTGGTGGGTTTCTCGTTACCCAGCGTATGCTGGAAATGTTTAAGAAAAAAGACAAAAAAGGACAAGCCTAAATGTCTGCTAACTTCATTGCATTAGCCTACCTGATAGCGGCTGTATTTTTCATACTCTCACTTAAAGGATTGAGTTCACCTCTTACTGCACGCCGCGGTAATCTTCTTGGCATGCTGGGGATGGGCATTGCCGTATTCACAACGCTGACCATTACCGAAAACTGGCCACTGATTCTCGGTTGCATCGCTGTAGGTGCGATTATTGGTTCGATTGTGGCGCAACGGATCCAAATGACTGCAATGCCTGAACTTATCGCATTCATGCACTCGCTGGTGGGTCTTGCTGCTGTATTCATTGCAATTGCAGCCGTCAATAATCCAACCTCATTCGGTCTGTCGGAAATACTGCCAACTGGCAGCAAACTCGAACTCTTTCTGGGAACTTTCATTGGTGCCATGACATGGTCCGGTTCCGTCATTGCATTCCTGAAACTGTCTGGTCGGATGAGTGGTGCACCGATTATTTTTAGCGGTCAGCACATGGTTAACCTGTTGCTGGCCATTATTATGATTGGTTTCGGTTTATGGTTCTTTTTTAGTGAGACGACGAACTGGACAGCATTTTCTGCAATGACGGCCATTGCTTTTCTGCTCGGTTTTCTCATCATCATCCCGATTGGTGGCGCGGATATGCCAGTCGTAATCTCCATGCTGAACTCCTATTCGGGATGGGCTGCTGCAGGAATTGGCTTCTCACTCGGGAATCCGATGCTGATTATAGCAGGATCGCTGGTTGGCAGTTCCGGCGCAATTCTTTCCTATATCATGTGTAAAGCCATGAATCGACCGTTTCTTTCTGTCATTCTGGGAGGCTTCGGCAGTGATGGAGGAAGTCAGAGCACCGATGACGGAATACAGAAATCCTATCGCAGCGGGAGTGCAGATGATGCAGCATTTCTGATGGGGAATGCGGATAGCGTTATCATCATTCCGGGATATGGATTGGCTGTGGCACGTGCACAGCATGCGGTCAAGGAGTTGGCTCAGGCTCTGCACAAGAAAGGTATCAATGTTCGTTTTGCAATTCATCCGGTTGCGGGCCGTATGCCTGGACATATGAACGTCCTGCTTGCAGAAGCGGAAATTCCCTACGAAATGGTGCAGGAAATGGATGAAATCAACAGCGATTTTCCGAATACCGACGTTGTACTGGTATTGGGTGCGAATGATGTAGTTAACCCGGCGGCAAACGTACCGGGAAGCCCGATTTATGGAATGCCGATTCTGGAAGCTCACAAAGCGCGTACCGTAATGGTTGTCAAACGCAGTATGGCTGTCGGTTATGCAGGGCTGGACAACGACCTCTTCTATATGGACAAAACCATGATGGTATTCGGTGATGCCAAGAAGGTTGTTGAAAATATGGTTAAAGCACTTTAGAAGCAGCTTCTTATATCAACAATAAAAAAGCCCGGGTAATTATTTTCCAAGTTTATTTCTGGAATCCAGCCATTCCCGGGCTGCTTTCTGTGCTGATGAAAGTTGCGTACGGCTCAATGAGCGCATAGCTTTATCACGCGCCGCAATAGCCTGTTCTATTCCTGCTGCTGCAGCTAAATTGAACCACATATAACTCTTTTCATTATCCATTTCCACGCCTTGGCCAACTTGATAAAGCAGGCCAAGTTCATATTGAGCCAGAGGGTGATTTTGTTCGGCAGCCAGAATGAACCATTTGGAAGCTTCGGAAAAATCCTGAAGAGTTCCCTTGCCAGCCAGATATAGTATGCCTAACTGATATTGGGCGTCTGCGTTGCCTTTCCTGGCTTTTTCAAGAAAAAGGTTGATTGTATAAAACCGGTTGTCACTTGGATCAGGCAAAGAGCTTGTATCTTCACTTTTGATTGATTGTAGGTCGATCTTTTCTCCACGCTCAATTGCTTCTGCTAATGTAAGGCTGGTTGATGAAACGTGGGAGGAAGATTGGGAGTCCAGCCAGGATAATCCTGTTAAAGCAGTTTGTGGCTGTGAAGACAGGCTTCTCTCCATGGGGTCATTGAGGGAAAATCCTACCCAAATGAAAGTACCCAGTAGAAATATACCTCCCACACCTGCCGCTGCTGCCAGACAGGCATCATTATTCCTGCTCCAGAAACGCGCTTTGCAATCGCGACAGCGATAAGGAGAAAGTAATAAATTAGCAGGTGTGCGCTCGCCGGGCCTGAAACGGGACTTGTGAATCCGACTGCTGCCACACTGAATACAATGAGAGGTCATGGTATTTAAGCCGGATCAACTGATTTAAATCCTAACCCGACAAGCTTCAAGAGATACCTGTATTTTACAATACGTTCAGCTTTCCGGGTGACAACAGAAGCATACAGAATACTAGAATTCTAAGCCGCTATCGACAACTAACGGTAATAATATTATTCTGGTTCTGTGCGTTCGAAGGGTTAAATCTGGCTCTGTAGCCAGTTCTGAGTTCCGATATTCTTGACCATATCCAGCTGTGTTTCCAGCCAGTCAATATGTTCTTCCGTATCTTCAAGAATTTCTTTAAAAATTTCACGTGACACAAAATCTTGGGCTGTTTCACAAGAGGCTATTGCACTGATAAGAGTTTCTCTGGAGGTGCGTTCCAGTTCTAAGTCACATGATACACATTCCTGTACATTTTCACCGATCAGCAATTTGCCGAGTTCCTGCAGATTTGGTAATCCTTCAAGAAAAAGAATACGCTCGATCAACTGATCCGCATGCTTCATTTCCTCAATGGATTCATGATATTCATGTTCACCCAGTTTGTTGAATCCCCAATTTTTATACATGCGAGCGTGAAGAAAATATTGGTTGATAGCAGTCAACTCATGTTGCAGCTGGCGATTCAGCCAGCGAATAATATCCGCATTACCTTTCATGATTTCTTCTCTCCTTTAAGAAATATTTGCAGGTGGTAAATCAGGTGAGATTTCAGGAAGATCCAGTAGTGGTCTGTTGAGAAGATTCCTGATTCAATACCTTATCCAGAGCTATTTTGGCATGACAAGCACAAGTACCACACTGGCTAGTAATGCCCAAATTGTTCCTCAAGTCACGCATTCTTATAGCACCTTGTTTTACAGCCTGGTGAATGTCGCGCTCAGTCACACCTTTACACACGCAAATATACATGAAAGATATTTTTTGTCGAATAGTTTTCAGGAATGCGTTTTATACTGAACATTCAGTATAAAGCATACTATCTGTTTAATTTAATAATGAGAACGATTCTTAAAATTATATCTATCTCTGACAAATTTGCAACTCATAGTTTCTCGTAAATTTGTAAAAGGCAGTAATCATGTGACCAGACTGCAAAACTTATTTCCTGATCACCAGAATTGACTCTGGAATTTTTTTACCTTTTTTGCCAACTTTAAATGAATCTGCATTTATTTGTTCCTGATATATTCTGGCCAGATGGTTCGCAAACAGATATTTATCAACACCTGAAGTTACCTGCATTGGAAACCATTCTGGCGAAAAGTAACCGCTTTGAAGCCGGAGGAGAGGTACTGGAATCCTGGTTGTGTAAAATTTTTAATGTGAACAAACAACAGGACTGGCCCATAGCTTCGATATTACTGCAGCGTGAAAAAAATAGAATTGAAGTAGGAGAAGGTTATTGGTTACGTGCCGATCCGGTTCATCTCAGAGTCGAGAACAACCATATACTTCTTGGGGATAATCAGATTCTGAATATTTCCTTAAAGGAAGCAACTTCTTTTGCCGATAATATCAATGAGTTTTTCTCAGATGAAGGGGTAACCCTGCTGCCGCTTCATTCTGATCGCTGGTATGTGAAATGTGATGAGACTCCCGAGTTGCAGACATTCCTTCTGAGTCAGGTGGTTGGTAAAAATATAAATGATCTTCTGTCACGGGGAAAAGAGGGTGCAATCTGGAACAGCAGGATCAATGAAATCCAGATGTTTCTTCATGAGCACCCGTTGAATCGGAACAGAGAAATACAAGGTGAGCTGCCGATCAATAGTATCTGGATATGGGGAGGAGGTGTCAGACCTTCAGAAGTGCGCACATCCTATACTGGTATTTGGGGCAATCATGTACTGGTTCATGCACTGGCAGAAATGGGGAAGGTTATGTGTCATGATCTGCCAGAGAACGCAGATGAGGTATTGAATCATTCCGGGAATTCGGGTAAGCAATTAATCGTCCTGGATAATTTACAGAAATACGCTTGTTACAGAGATGCATACAACTGGCGCAATGAATTGATGAAAATGGAACGAGATTGGTTTGATCCATTATTCCAGGCGTTGAAAAAGAGGCAGATCCAGCAGCTGAAGCTCACTATTGTCAATGAAAGTTCAACTAAAGATTTTGTACTAACGCCTGGCAGTCTCTGGAAATTTTGGGCTGCGGTACGTCCACTGGGAACCTACAGTTAGTTTATTTTCAGGTTATTTTCCAGGAATGAGGTTTCTAACAGATCTTCCTTCGTGTGATTATGTATACCACTCCAAGAATCAATGTATTCAAACCTTTTTTATCGGCGACTGTGGCAATGGTTGTCATAGGTTTACTGATTGCTCTGGATCATTCCCTGATTTTTATTGAATCACATATCGTTGCCGGGTTATGGGTAACCCTGCTGATGTCGATACTGTTCATGATTACGCAAATTGCTCATGCCGAGAAAGCTTTTTCAAAACAATTTGCTCAATTGGCTGCACAAAAGGAACGGCTTAGCAGTGAAATCAAACACAGGATCTGGGCTGAGAAAACTTCTTCGGAAAATAAAGCCAAACTGCAAATTGTGGATGAGAATTTTCCGGTGATGCTAGCCTACTTCAATACGGAACGGCAGTGTCGTTACCATAACCGCGCTTTTCGGCAGTGGTTTGGATTACGGCCTGAACAGATAGAAAATCGGCTTTTTAACGAATTTCTCGATAAATCGTTGTTTTCTGATATCAGTAGTACTGTCGAATGTGTATTGTCTGGAGAGACCATACAGAATCAGCATGTCCTGCAACTTGCAAATCAATCGATATGTTTTATTACAAGTCATTTGACACCTCATTTCGACTCTGCTGGAAAGGTAATCGGCTTTTATATTCTTTACACACCCCGGCTGATGAAAAAAGGAGAGGAGCTGCTGCAAAATGTGAAAGATCGATCCACAGCTGAACATAAACAAGCACAAGAAAGTAAAACTACACGAGACAGTAATGAAAATACTGCTAAGCAGCCGACACGAGTGTCCATAGATTCTTCCAGACGGATCATTCAGGCTATTGAGCAGAATGAATTCCATCTGTACTGTCAAAAGATAATTCCTGCAGGATCGAACCAGGAATCTTCAAGTTATTATGAAGTACTCATTCGTATGGCGGAGGAGGAATCCAATCTGATTCCACCGGGAGCATTCCTTCCGTTTGTTGAAAAATATAACCTGATGCCACGTCTGGATAGCTGGGTGGTCGAACAGGTGATCCATTATCTCGCCGATCAAAGGGCTGATCCCCGAATTTCATTTTGTATAAATCTGGCCCGCAGTACACTCATCGATCCAGTATTTTATGATCGTGTCTGGAAATTGTTGAATGCAGCCGGAATAGAACCCCAGAGAATATGTTTTGAAATCGAAACAGCAGATGTGGCAGCCAATTTGTTGAGTGCAGTGCAATTTGTAAAAAAAGTACAACAATCCGGCTGCCTGGTTTCACTATGCAGTTTTAATCATGATCGTGGCTCATTTGATTTACTCAAACACATCCAGGCTGATTTTCTGAAGATTGACGGCAGCCTGATATGCAATATCCTGCGTGATGCAGAAGATCTGAAAAAAGTTGAAAATATCGGCAAATTCGCCCGTGCTCTGAAAATCAGGACGATAGGTGAACTGGTTGAAACACGGGACATTCTGGAGAAGCTGGCAAAAATCGGGATTGATTATGCCCAGGGATTCATAGTCGGGCGACCACTCCCGATTGAGAAGATCGAGTACCGAGCCGATAGCATGGATGATCTGTAACAGAAGCTATTGTGTCAGCACCCGGCAGGCTGCCTGATATTTTTCAATGGTTTGCACAAGAACCTCTTCAGGAATAGGGGGAGCAGGTGGAGTCTTGTTCCAGTTGATCTGTTCCAGCCAGTCACGAATAAACTGTTTGTCGTAACTGGGAGGTGTTTTACCAGGCCGGTAACTTTCAGCGGGCCAGAAGCGTGAAGAATCAGGAGTCAGCGCTTCATCGATCAGATAAAGCTGGTTGGCTTCATCCAGGCCAAACTCAAACTTGGTATCGGCAATAATGATGCTTCGTGTCAGTGCATAATCGGCTGCAGCCGTGTAAAGTGCAATGGCATGCCTGCTGACGGCCGCAGCGAGCGATACTCCCAGAAGTTGTTCACAAACGGAATACGAGATGTTTTCGTCATGTGATCCTGCTCCCGCTTTGGTTGAGGGTGTAAAAATTGCACCACCGGGAATTTTATCGGCCTCCCGTAACCCTGCTGGCAAGGCAATACCGCAAATAGTGCCGCTGCGCTGATAATCCTTCCAGCCGGAACCTGAAATATAACCGCGTACAATAGCCTCGACAGGCAGAGGTTTCAATTTTCTGACGATAAAAGCGCGATCCGAGACCTGATCCTGTTCTCGAGACGAAACAACAGACTCAGGAGTTATGTCAGTGAGGTGATTGGGGATGATGTGAGCTAATTTATCGAACCAGAAACGGGAAATTTTTGTCAGTATTTTTCCCTTTTCCGGAATCGGGGTTGGCAATATCACATCAAAAGCTGAAACACGATCTGTTTGTATGATCAATAGATGGTTTTCATCCACCGCATATATATCGCGCACCTTACCGCGATGCAGTAAAGGAAGGCTGGTGATACTGGTCTCAAACAATGCTGCGGTCGCCATGATGGTATCTGCTTTTGAAATATACCAGATCAGAATTGAAGATCCTGCCTGATCCGTGCAGTCTGCTGCAATGCTTCTTCAACCGTATCTGCCAGCACAGTGAAGTGCCCCATTTTTCTGCCAGGTTTTGCTGCACGTTTACCATACAGGTGCAGTTTGGTCTGCGGATGTCGTAGTATGCCGTTCCAGTCAGGCTCACCATTTTTCCACAAATCCCCAAGTATATTGGTCATGACAGCGGCCTCCTGTACCAGTTTGGTGCTGCCGTGAGGCAGTCCGCACAACATGCGAACCTGCTGCTCGAATTGGGAAGTCACACAGGCATTAAGTGAATAATGCCCGCTATTATGCGGACGAGGTGCAATCTCATTGACCAGGATCTGGCCATCGCCCAGGACAAAAAATTCCACACACAGAATGCCGACATAATTCAGTCGTGTGGCTACTTGTCGGGCAACCGCGCGTGCTTTTCCAACGATCTCATCTGACAACGTAGCCGGTATGATGCTCGTGTCCAGGATACCCCGCTCATGGTGATTCTCGGGAACAGGAAAGAAGGTAATCTGATCCAGATTATCGCGAGCCAGAACGACGGAGATTTCATGAGCGAGGGATAATCGTTTTTCCAGCACGCAGGGTTTGTTGCCAAGTGCTGTAAGTGCTTCGGACAGAATATCTGCATGTTCGATCCGTATTTGCCCTTTACCATCGTAACCGGACTGACTGCTCTTGAGTATCCCGGGGAACAGGGATACATCGATCCGGGGCAGATCCTGTCCGTCATGGACAACGGTGAATGGTCCGACTGGAAAACCATTTTCAGCAAGAAACTGCTTCTCGCGAATACGATTTTGTGCGATCGAAACACTTTCGGCATCAGGGCTGACTACACAGCGTCGTGCCAGGTAGCGTAACGCCTGGGCCGGCACATTCTCAAACTCGATAGTGACTGCTGCACAGGTCGATCCTAATTCATCCAGTGCCTGATCGTTCAGGTAGTCCGCCTGCAAATGACGTTCAGCGATACTTCCCGCAGGGCTTTCTGCAGCCGGATCAAGCACGGTTACCCGGTAACCCATTTGCTGTGCTGCCATGGCAAACATTCTTCCCAGTTGTCCGCCACCCAGCAGACCCAGCATGGAGCCCGGTTTTATGTACATGATTCGGGGAGCGTCATCGCAGCGACAGAGGCAGCCTGATCCTTACGAAATTGATCGAGTTTTTCGGCCAGTGAGATATCTCCCCCGGCCAGAATGGCAGCAGCAAACAGTGCGGCGTTGGCTGCACCTGCTTCTCCGATAGCAAAAGTGGCAACTGGCACACCCTTGGGCATCTGTACGATGGATAACAGTGAATCCACACCCTGTAAATGTTTTGATGTAACCGGAACCCCCAGAACGGGGAGTGTGGTTTTGGCAGCAATCATGCCGGGGAGATGGGCAGCACCTCCCGCACCGGCGATGATACACCTGATTCCACGGTCATGAGCTGTTTCGGCATATTCAAACATCCTGTCAGGCGTGCGATGTGCCGAGATAATCATGGTTTCATGTGGAATACAGAAGTTTTTCAAAACGCTTGCAGCATGTCGCATTACCTGCCAGTCACTGCTGCTGCCCATTACGATGCTGACTACCGGATGATCCACATAAAACCTTTTGCGACTTTTATGAATAACGGAAACAATTCAAAATATGCTTGGGCATGGTGAAAGTGGTAATAATAAACTAGAATAACCTGGCCGGCCCGCAAGTTTTGAGAGGGTATCGCCTGATCCGTTATTGTGATCCCGCAGGGTAGACGGCAACCCGCTGTTTTTTATCGATCAATATCAAAAATCAAATGAATTTTCAGCGAGGACAGAAGAAAGAAGAGCCTGAGATCAATCTCGTGCCAATGATTGATGTACTGCTGGTCATCCTTATTTTTCTGGTAATCACTACCACTTACTCAAAGTTTTCAGAGCTGGAAATAACGTTGCCACAAGCTGCTACGGTTGAAACAGATCATGCAGAGGATGCCTCAAAGGTAATTGATGTATCGGTCAGCGCAACGGGTGACTATACGATTAATCTTGTCCCGATAAAATTTGCCAGTATCGAGAGTTTGCGTGAAGCATTGCAATCAGCAGCCAAAAACCAGGAAAACCCGATCATTATCATCAGTGCTGATGCAAAGGCCACTCATCAGTCGGTAATCACAGTCATGGAAGCAGCGAGATTGGCCGGATACCATCAGGTGACCTTCACGACAGAAATGACGGACAATAACTAAAACATTCTCTTTACTCATACCATCCGACTTTATGTTTTCACTATTCAAATTCGTTTTCAGGAATAAAGGAGAGAAAATGAGCACTAATCTGGATAATTTTTCAAGAGCTGCACAATCAGGTGATACCTATGTGCTGGCGCCGTTGCCTTATGCCGATAATGCGCTGGAACCTGTTATTTCCGCACATACACTGAGCTTCCACTATGGCAAGCATCATAAGGCTTATGTGGATAACCTGAATAAACTCGTTGCAGGAACACCATTTGCCGGACAATCATTGGAACAGATCATCACGGCTACAGCCGGGCAGGCTGATAAGGCAGGAATTTTCAACAATGCAGCACAAATCTGGAATCACATGTTCTACTGGTACAGTCTCAGCCCTAAAGGAGGAGGAGAGCCGCCTGCAGCATTGAAACAGAAGATCGAGGAATCTTTCGGCAGTGTAGAGGCTTTCAAACAGGAATTTGCCAATGCCGCCATCACACAATTCGGTAGTGGCTGGGCCTGGCTTGCTCAGGAAGGATCCAAGCTGGCCATCATCAAGACCAGTAATGCCGATTCACCCCTGACACGCGGTATTCGCCCACTGCTGACGATCGACGTATGGGAACACGCCTACTACCTGGATTTCCAGAATCGTCGCCCGGATTATGTCAACACGGTTATCGATAAACTGATCAACTGGGAATTTGCTGCAGCAAATCTCGGATGACGATTATTGATGCCGGATATTACCATTGCCCTTTCCAAAGGGCGTATCTTTGAAGATACCATCCCGTTTCTGAAGGCAGCCGGAATCGTTCCCAGTGATGATCCGGATACCTCACGAAAACTGATCATCGGAACCAATCGGCCGGATGTCAGGCTTGTCATGGTGCGTGCCACGGACGTGCCGACCTATGTGCAATATGGTGCGGCGGATTTGGGTGTGGCTGGAAAAGACGTGCTGCTGGAACATGACGGGATCGGATTATATCAGCCGCTTGATCTGAAGATCGCCCGCTGCCGCATGATGGTTGCAGTACGCGACGATTATGATTATGCCTCGGCTGTCTTTCGTGGTGCACGCTTGCGTGTCGCTACCAAATATGTGAAAACCGCACGTAACCATTTTGCTGCAAAGGGAATGCATGTCGATCTGATCAAATTATATGGTTCGATGGAGCTTGCACCGTTGGTTGATCTGGCAGATGCAATTGTGGACCTGGTCTCGACCGGTAGTACGCTCAAAGCCAATCATTTACAGGCAATCGAAGAAATCATGCCAATTTCAGCCCGTCTGATTGTCAATCAGGCAGCATTAAAGCTGAAAAATACTGCAATACAACCCTTGTTAGAGACTTTCAGTGCAGCAGTGCCAAAGAACCTGTAACCCAGTATCCGGAAACCATCATGATCAAAATAAGGCGATTGTCATCCGTTGATGACCATTTCCAGGCAGAACTCGACCAATTGTTGAGTTTTGAAGTTTCTGTCGATAGCGAGATCGAACGCACCGTCACTCAAATCCTGCATCAGATCAGAACACATGGGGACAAAGCGTTACTCGAGCTTACACGCCAGTTTGATAATCCGGATATTGACCGGATCGAAGAAATCGAACTGCCCCGGGATGAGTGGCAATCTGCTTTGATGTCGTTGGATAAGGTACAACGTGAGGCGTTGGAGCAAGCTGCTTCCCGTATACGAGCCTATCATGAAAAACAGTTGGCCCAATCATGGGATTACGTTGAGCTGGATGGCACGCGACTGGGGCAGAAAATCACCGCACTGGACCGGGTCGGGCTCTATGTACCTGGAGGTAAGGCTGCCTATCCTTCATCTGTACTGATGAATGCAATTCCTGCCCGGGTAGCGGGTGTCAGGGAATTGATCATGGTAACGCCAACGCCAAAAGGAGAAAAAAATCCGCTGGTGCTGGCCGCTGCCGCAATCTGTGAAGTAGATCGTGTTCTTACCATTGGAGGTGCACAGGCAGTCGCCGCGCTGGCTTATGGCACAACCACCGTCCCGAAGGTGGATAAAATCGTCGGACCTGGTAATGCTTATGTGGCCGCAGCAAAACGGCATGTCTTTGGTACAGTCGGAATTGATATGCTGGCAGGGCCATCCGAAATTCTGGTGATCTGTGATGGAAAAACCAATCCTGACTGGATTGCAATGGATCTGTTCTCACAAGCGGAGCACGATGAACAGGCACAATCGATCCTGCTTTGCCCGGATAAAGCATTCCTGGATCGGGTAGCAGACAGTATTTCCCGCCTGATCGATACATTGCCACGCCGGGATGTAATTCGTTCTTCGCTGGAGAACCGCGGTGCCCTGATTCATGTACGTGATCTGGAAGAAGCCTGCATGATTGCCAACCGGATCGCCCCCGAACATCTGGAGCTGTCCGTTGATGAGCCGGAGCAATGGGTGGATAGCATCCGGCATGCCGGCGCAATTTTTCTTGGACGATATACTTGTGAAGCACTGGGAGACTATTGTGCGGGGCCCAATCATGTCCTTCCCACCTCCGGTACGGCACGCTTTTCCTCACCGCTGGGAGTTTACGATTTTCAGAAACGTACCAGCCTGATTCAGGTCTCACCAGCTGGAGCATCCAGGTTGGGTGAAACGGCATCCATTCTGGCAAAGGGAGAAGGTCTGGATGCCCATGCCAGATCGGCTGAATCCCGTTATCGGTAAATCATGGATGTGAATGCTGACACCCCGCCCATGTGCCTGTCATCAACTCGATATAAATGATCATGCCTGAGCAACCGTTCGATATCATCATCGTTGGGGGTGGACCAGTCGGGATGGCATTGGCACTGACATTGCGCGAATATGAATTTTCAGTATTGCTGCTCGAAGCGCGTGAATTACCGGAAAAAGTGGATGATCCCCGTCCGCTGGCGCTTTCGTATGGCAGCCGGTTGATCCTGCAACGACTCGATATCTGGAAAAATCTGACACAACCTGCGCCAATCACCACGATTCATATTTCCAATCGCGGCCATTTCGGTCATGCTGTCCTCACACCGGATGATGCAGGTGTCCCGGCACTGGGATATGTGGTTAACTACCATGATCTCTACCATTCCATGGGTCGGGCGATACGAGGCAGCAATGCGGTTTACCAGACCAATGCCCTGGTAACTGCCATTCGAACCGATCTTTCACTGGCTCAGGTAGCCTATCAGCAAGGCAGTACAACGAGGCAGGTACGAGCCAGATTATTGGTGCTGGCAGATGGTGGCAAGCTTGCCGAACAGATTGATGGAGTTCGTTACCATACTTATGACTATCAGCAAACCGCCATCGTAGCTAACGTCAAGGTTGAATCACCCCGGCCGGGAACGGCATTTGAACGTTTTACCCTGAACGGACCTCTGGCTTTGCTGCCTTCTGGTGAGGGATATGCACTGGTATGGACAATGCCGGCTGCAGCAGCAGAAAAAATTCTGAAGCTCGATGACAGATCGTTTTTGCTGCATCTGCATGAGCAATTCGGGGATCGTATGGGTGAATTTACTCATGTTGGCCCGCGATCGAGCTTTCCGCTGATACTCAAACATGCATCGACCATTACCGGCCATCGAGCAGTACTGATAGGGAATGCCGCACAGGCACTTCATCCAGTTGCCGGTCAGGGTTTCAATCTAGGATTGCGCGATGCGTGGGAACTGGCCAGTGAAATCAGCCGTATCCCATCAGGTACGCCTGGTGAACCGGGGTCGACCAGAATGCTGGCTGCCTACAGCAGGCGACGCCAGAGTGATAAATGCATCAGCCGGCTGTTTACCGATTCTCTGGTAAAGCTGTTTACAGCGGATCTGCCGCTGGTGCAGACGTGTAGCGGCATGGGACTGGCTGCGCTGGACAGTCTGCCGCCAGCCAGGCGCCTGATCGCACATCGGATGATATTTGGCACTAGAGGCTGGTTTATTGGATAATCGGATATTTCCCGGATAGCCTGCAGCAGGTTTGTCCAGATTCGGAAATCAGGCCGGTTTTTCTAATTATTTCCATTGAACTTCGAATGATTACCGGAACGGGTCGACAGTTACCGGATTTTCCTTCTGATATTTTGAACGAGTTCTTCCTGCTTCATGCAAATTGGCTCCTATACGCTCAAGAATAAATTGATCGTTGCTCCCATGGCAGGGGTCACCGATCGACCCTTTCGGCAACTGTGCAAACGGATGGGCGCTGCGATGGCGGTTTCCGAAATGGTTTCCAGTAACTCGCTGTTATATGGATCAGAAAAAACCCGGCGCCGTGCCTGTCACGACGGAGAGGTAAAACCGGTTTCAGTGCAGATTGCAGGCGCAGATCCGGTTATGATGGCACAAGCCGCGCGTCATAATGCGGATCAGGGTGCCGAAATCATCGATATCAACATGGGTTGTCCCGCCAAAAAAATCTGCAATGTCATGGCGGGATCTGCTTTGCTGAAAGACGAAAGTCTGGTCAGCAGGATACTTGATGCCGTAGTGCAGGCCGTGGATATTCCGGTAACTCTGAAGATCAGAACCGGTTGGGATACACAGCACAAAAATGCAATTACCGTTGCGCGTATTGCGGAAAGTGCAGGCATACAGGCGCTGGCCATACATGGCCGTACACGCGCCTGTGCTTACCGGGGGCAGGCAGAATATGACACGATCGCTGCAGTCAAGACTTCGATCAGAATTCCCATCATTGCCAATGGCGACATCACTACACCGGAAAAAGCCAGGGAAGTACTCGAATATACCGGTGCCGATGCTGTCATGATCGGTCGTGCTGCCCAGGGAAGACCTTGGGTTTTCCGCGAAATTGATCATTATCTGACGACAGGCAGTTTTCTGCCTTCCCCTGAGGTAGCTGAAATTCAGCGCGTCCTGACCGATCATCTGCACGAGTTGTATCATTTTTACGGCGAATACTCGGGCGTGCGAATAGCGCGTAAGCATATTTCCTGGTACACACGCGGGCTTGCCGGTTCTGCTGCTTTCCGTCATGCCATGAACCGATTGGCAACAGTTGAAGAACAGCTGGCAGCCACACAGCAGTTTTTTGCAGAGCTGGCCGATCAGGGCCGCACGCTTACTTATATCGACGAAGAGGTCATCGAAGCATGACGGTTATCAACGAAAACGAGATTGCACTTTGTATCCGCAGAGCAGTAGAAGCCTATTTCCAGGATCTGGATGGTGAAAAACCATGCCCTATCTATGAAATGGTCATACGCAGTGTGGAAAAACCGCTCATAGAGATCGCCATGCATTATGCTCAGGGCAATCAAAGCAAAGCTGCCGAATTATTGGGCATCAATCGCAATACCTTGCGCAACCGATTAACCAAACATCAGATCCGGTAAATTTCCAAATGAGCATAAAACAGGCGCTGATCAGCGTTTCCGACAAAACAGGCATAGTTGAGCTGGCAGCAGCTCTGCACCAATTCAATATCACCATTCTCTCGACCGGTGGAACCGCAAGATTACTGCAGGAATCAGGTATTCCCGTCATAGAAGTAAGCGACTATACCGGTTTCCCCGAAATGCTGGATGGACGGGTCAAGACGCTGCACCCTAAGATACATGCAGGCATTCTCGCCAGGATGGATTTGCCTGAGCATCGACAAGTGATGGAACAAGCACAGATTCCAGCGATCGATCTGGTGGTGGTCAATCTGTATCCGTTTACTCAAACCATTACCCGACCGGATTGTTCGTTTGAAGAAGCAATCGAAAACATCGATATCGGCGGGCCTACCATGATCCGGGCCGCTGCCAAGAATTTCCAGCGTGTCGCTGTCGTGACCGACCCACAGGATTACGGGCCACTGCTGGAACAAATACGCGCTAACGACGGATCAATCGATCATGACTATCGTTTCCAGCTGGCACAAAAAGCTTTTTCCCATACGGCGCGCTATGATGGCGCCATCAGTAATTATCTGACTGCACTGGAGCCATCGAACTCACAGCGCAAACGTTTTCCGGATCAGCTCAATCTGAGTTTTACGCTGGCCCAGCCGTTGCGCTACGGTGAGAATCCTCACCAGCAGGCAGCGTTCTATCGTGATACGGTAAATGTTCCGGGCAGTCTTGCGGACTATGACCAGCTTCAGGGAAAGGAGCTCTCCTATAACAATATTGCTGATACCGATGCCGCATGGGCATGTGTCAGAACTTTTGATAAACCGGCCTGCGTAATCATTAAACACGCCAATCCGTGTGGTGTGGCTATTGCCGATACCGCGCTGGCTGCTTATAAAAAGGCATTTACCACTGATCCGGTATCGGCCTTTGGCGGCATTATCGCGATCAACCGGGCTGTCGATGCTGATCTGGCCAAAGCAGTATTGCAACAGTTTGTGGAAGTCGTCATTGCACCGGAATTCAGCCAGGAAGCCAGACACTTGCTGGTAGACAAGCCCAATATCCGGGTATTGACCGTACCGCTGGATAAACACAACAATGTCTATGATCTGAAACGGGTGGATGGTGGACTGCTAATTCAAACACCGGATGATCTCGATATCACGGCAGATCAATTGCAGGTCGTCACACGGATAAAACCCACTCGTGAACAAATAGAAGATTGTCTGTTTGCCTGGAGAGTGGCGAAATTCGTCAAATCAAACACCATCGTATTTTGTGCCAACGGCCAGACGCTCGGTATCGGGGCCGGGCAGATGAGCCGGGTGGACAGTGCACGTATTGCTTCGATCAAAGCACAGCAGGCCAACCTTGATTTGCATGGATCAGTTGTTGCATCGGATGCATTTTTCCCGTTTCGGGATGGTCTGGATGTACTTGCCCAGGCGGGTGCCGGGGTTGTGATTCAGCCCGGCGGCAGTATTCGTGATGAGGAAGTCATCGCGGCAGCTGATGAGCAAGGGGTAGCTATGGTCTTTACCGGTGTCAGACATTTCAGGCATTAGCATGAGATTACTCGTTATCGGCAGTGGCGGCAGGGAACATGCCGTTGCATGGAAACTGTCCCAATCTCCCTTGGTTGAAAAGATCTTCGTTGCGCCTGGTAATGCCGGAACGGCACTGGAAGCCAAGCTGGAAAATGTTCCAATGACTTCCATTCCTGATCTGGTGACGTTTGCCCGGCAGGAGAAGATCGATCTGACCGTAGTTGGCCCGGAGGTGCCATTGACGGAGGGCATCGTCGATACTTTTCAGGCTTCAGGTTTGAGAATATTCGGCCCCACTCGAAATGGTGCACGACTGGAAGGCTCCAAAAGTTTCGCCAAGGCATTCATGCTCAGTCATGGCATTCCAACCGCTGCCTGCGAAACGTTTGATGATGCAGCAGCTGCACATCGCTATATCGACCAGCATTCCCTGCCGATCGTCATCAAGGCTGATGGACTGGCGGCCGGTAAGGGCGTGGTCGTGGCGCAAACTCTGTCCGAGGCGCATGCGGCAGTGGATGCCATGCTGGTGGACAACCGGCTGGGTACGGCCGGTGCGCATATTCTGATCGAAGATTACCTGGAAGGCGAGGAGGCCAGTTTCATCGTCCTGTCGGATGGAAAGAATGTTCTGCCTCTGGCCACCAGCCAGGATCACAAACGCCTGCGGGATAACGATGAAGGACCCAATACGGGAGGGATGGGCGCCTATTCTCCGGCACCGGTCATTACGCCCGAATTGCATGACAGAATCATGCAGAAGGTCATCATGCCCGTAATCCAGGGCATGGCACAACAATCTCAACCTTATGTCGGATTTCTGTATGCCGGGCTGATGATTTCCCCGCAAGGCGAAGTCAGGGTACTGGAATTCAATTGTCGCCTCGGAGACCCGGAAACGCAGACTATCATGCTGCGGCTGAAATCTGATCTGTTTATCCTGCTGGAGCACGCTGTCAATGGCACACTGGATCAGGCAAGTATCGAATGGGATCAGCGGGTGGCATTATGTGTAGTCATGGCAGCCCAAGGATATCCTGACAACCCAAGAAAAAATGACATCATTCATGGGCTGGATAGCATCATGGCAGATCAACGCACTACTGATGAATTTCACATTTTTCATGCCGGTACCGCGAGGAGTAGTACAGACCCTACAAAAATTGTGACATCCGGCGGGCGTGTGTTAGGTGTTACTGCTTTGGGTAAAGATATCCGGCAAGCACAATCACGGGCTTATGCGATTGCAGCAGATATTCATTTCGATGGCTGTCAGATGCGCCGGGATATCGGCCATAAAGGATTGAGCAAGCAATAAGTATTGGTTCTTTATACGAAAGAACTCTCAAATACAAGGAGACGCACATGAATATTGCATTTCTCAGGATATCTCTGGTGATGCTGCTCATCATGCTGTTATCCGCCTGCACCTCCAATGGAATTTATCGTAGTGATTTCAGTGATTGCATTGTCACGGCGCAGCAATCTTGCGAGTCTCATGCGATTCAGCTGCATAACCAGGGAACGGATGAAGAATATTTACTGGGTTTTGTCGAGATTGATGATCAGGGGCAACTCCGCAGTCGCGCACAAATGCAGGCTTTGCTCAATGAGTTGTACGCTCTGGCAGCAAAAGAAAGCCTGTTAATCAATGTATTTGTTCATGGCTGGCATCATAATGCCAGTCCAGGTGATACCAATGTAGAAAGTTTCAAACACAGTTTGACCGAGCTAAGTAAGGTTGAGAATCAACTGCAGCATTCTGGCAGAACGCCGCGTAAAGTCGTGGGTGTTTATGTCGGCTGGCGCGGAGAATCAATTGATGTACCGTTGGCAAAAGATGCTACTTTCTAGGATCGCAAGAATACGGCCCATGAAGTGGGATATATATGCACCTCTTTATGATCTGGCACAGGCACGCTGCAGCTATTTCCAGAATCAACCGCCACGGTTGGTTGTTTTGACTTCTGAAGCTGATTATGCGACCAAATATGCTTTTCCCGCTGGCCGGATTTTCTCAACCCTCTTTGAAACTCACGGCACAATCAATCGTAATGATTGCAACCTGCCACTCTCCTATTATAGCGAAGGCGCTGCAGATCGCCAGACAGTTGGCCATTTCGAGCCTCTGCAAAGCCATGAATTACATCCCATCAGCGCAAGCATGGAGCCGGCTTATGATCAATCAAGCCAAAACGATCTGGGAGAGTCAGCTACCAGAAGGATCAATACAATTTGGCAGAACAGAATTGACAAGTCTGAGGCGCACAGTAATTCACAATCCCTACCTGAATGTAAAAGTCGATAAGCAACTGATTGCGGGCCATAACGATGTGTTTCGCCCCGAGATCATGGAATTCATTCGCATGTTGATTGTTGTGTCTACTGCAGAATAAAACGCTCCCCGGAAGCCTGCATGCAGCAAGTATCGTACAGCAAGTATCGTACGCAGCTTTATCCATCAGAATCCAGAAAATATCAGAAAGAGCCTCTGCTACAGTGCCTGAAATTGCTGTTCGTACTGGTCGGCTTTGGATAGATCGCCTGCTTTCCTGGCTGCTTGCGCTGCAAGTGAGATCCCATTACGACGATTGGGTGTGCGTTGCAATGAGGTTTCCAGTTCCTTTAGTGCTGCTTCCGGTTGATTCATTGTCAGCAATAACTCTCCGAGTAACTCACGAGCTGGAATAATAGAGCCGGGTGTGACATTATCTTTTTCAGTTGAATCTTCCAGATCAGCTGACGCACGCATCAGTTGCAATGCTTCTTCAGATCGATTTTTTGCAGCTGCAATCCAGGCAGCAACAGCCAGTCGCTGAATTTCAATTTGACCAGCAGTGTAATCCTGATGTGCTGCATGATCGTGATCACGCAATGTCTCCAATCGTTTCAGGCTTTTTTCTGCCTCAATTATATTGCCAATTCTGGCGGCACCCATTCCTTTAGTAAAGTGGGTAAGTGCTTCACACCAGCCGAATTGCTGCCACGGAAAATCCGTTGGATGAACACTTAGTTTGGTCGCTGCATGCCAATCACCGCGTTCAGCAACAAAACGTGCTGGAATAGCGGCAAAGGCATAGGCGATTGTGGTGTTATGCGGATGCGCCTGATCAGTTGCCAATATCTCCTGCATAATTGCACGTGCTTTTTCTGTTTCACCCAATTGTAAATAAGCGTACAACAGAAAATCCTTAGCGTGAATGTCGTCCCCGTAATTGCCAGACGTGTGTTCCTGTGAAGCCTGGTGCGCTGCCAGATTGGATTGCACCACATCCGACCATAGACCCAGGCGAACAAAGATATGGGATGACATGTGTAGAGCATGCGGTACGGTGGGTGCAATATCCATATATGCCCGCGCAGCATCGAGTCCGAATTCTGCCAGCTCAGGGTAATCGCTACTGTGGATGATGTAGTGAGCGACACCAGGGTGTTGCGGTTCATCCTTCAAGACACGTTGCAGTAACTGTAACGCCTGTTTTTGCCTGACGAAAGTTTTATCGTCTGGCGAGACATTTGAAATCAGTGCTAATGCGTAAAATAATGTAGCTTCATTATCGTCTGGAAATTGTTCAGTAATACGCTTCATGGCCTGCTCATACGCCAGTTTGCGCGAGCTGTAATCACGATCATCATCCTTTGCTGGATAGATGGTAGCAATCGCATCCAGATAGGCTTTTTCCCGATCCGTTTTGATTGGTAATGACTGTGCTTGTGCAAGGGCGTTACGTGCCCGTTGTACTTCTTCTGTTGTGGGGGTGGTCGCCCATAATTGCTGATAAAGACTCATTGCGATACCCCAGTACCCCATGGTGCAGTTTGGGTCAATAGAGATGACTCTCTGAAAAGCTTTTTCGGCTTCGTCATACCAAAATGAGTGCAGCATCGCTAAAGCTTTATCAAACTGATTTTGTGCAGTAGGTGTGCAGGATACCGGGAAATGTACCTTTCCGAGTTTTTCCTGATCAATGTTATTGGCAGGGTGATGATCACCATCAGCGATCGCTGATCCGATCCACAGCAAAATTGCAAAGGTAAAAACACGCCTAAATGTTGTCATCGTATATCCCCAAAAATAGTGCTGTCCGACAAAGATAAACAATTGGAAGAGCTATTGTCAAATCTGGTGTATAGAGAATCAAGCGGCTACCTGTTTTCGATCTCCATTTTGTTTAACGCCGTTAACGAATTTGACGCCCTGCATAACATCCGCTAACAATTTATAGCCCCTTAGTCGGAACCATTTCTTCTGTGCCACTTCCATCAGTTTGAACGCCATTGTCAAAGTAGTCATCCGGCTTCCACAGTTTTTGGTTTTGGCTGTTCTCAGCCGGACAGTTGCAAAGACTGATTCGACTGGATTAGTTGTTCTAATGTGTTGCCAGTTTTCTGCAGGATAATCATAGAAAGCCAGCATGGAGTCTTTATCCTTTGCCAGACACTCCATCGCTTTTGGATATTTAGGACTAAAACGTTCAATACAGTTATCAAATGCTTTATAAGCCTTTTCCCGTGTTTCCGCCTGCCAGATATTGTGCAGCGCTTCCTTGACCTTGGGTTGCATGGCCTTGGGCAGCTTTTCCATTACATTGGCGATTTTATGCACCCAGCAACGCTGTTGATCCGTATCCGGCCAGCACTGGGTAACAGCCTTCCAGAACCCCAGCGCACCGTCACCGACAGCTAATTTGGGAGCACCTTTGAGGCCACGTTGTTTCAAATCCGTCAATACTTCCGTCCAGCTCGCTTCAGACTCACGATAACCATCAGACAATGCCAGCAGCTCCTTACGCCCCGTTTCATCAGAACCGATAATCACCAGAAGACATAACCGGTCATCCATTCGCACAGTGCTGTAGATACCATCAGCCCAGACATAAGCATACCGTTTGCCACTCAGATCGCGGCGAGTCCAGTTTTGATAATCCTGTTCCCAGTCCTGCTTCAAGCGGCTGATCGTTGCAGGCGATAATCCAGGCGCGTCTGTTCCCAGCAGGTGTTTTAAGGTCTCTGTGAAATCTCCTGTTGAAATCCCTCTCAGATACAACCAAGGCAGAAATTCTTCAATGCTTCGTGTTCGTTTCAAGTAGGGAGGGATCAGGCTGCTGTTAAATTTGATGCCAGAACCGCTGCGATCACGTACTTTCGGCACTTTGACTTCAATATCACCAAGCCCGGTTTGAATCGAGCGCCCCGGTAGATAACCATTTCTGACAACTGCCGTTCTACCCTCAGCGGTTTTCAAACCGCCATGATGATGGATAAAGCTGGTTACTTCCGCTTCAATCGCTGCTGACAACATCTTACGTGCGCCTTCTCGCAGCACTTCCTGTAACGGATCATTTTGTTCTGGTTTATTCAGATTAAAAACTTTACTATCTGTCATGCGGTGTTTCCTTTGTTTTGTTGGTTGATCTGCCGAGATCCTCAACAACAGGTTACACCGCTTCCTTCTCCCTTGTCATACACCAGAAATAATCATAGCTCCAATTGGAATGGAATGACATTAAACAGCAGCCAGAAAATGTGTTACTTCATCCAGATCCCGCGTACGTTTCATTGGTGGCAGGCTTTGCCAGATTTGTTTGCCATACGATTTAGATACCAGACGCGGATCGCAAATCATCAGCACCCCACGATCTTTTTCATCTCGTATCAGGCGGCCGGCTCCCTGTTTCAGGCTGATGATCGCATGGGGTAACTGGTATTCCATGAATGCATTACGGCCTTCACGGGTAAATTTTTCGATGCGTGCAGACAATACCGGATCATCCGGTGAAGCAAAGGGCAGCCGGTCGATGATGACCAGTGAAAGGGCATTTCCCTTTACATCGATACCTTCCCAGAAGGATTGGCTTCCCACCAGCACCGCATTGCCCAGCTGGCGAAACTGATTCAGCAGGGCAGAGCGAGCTTCCTGTCCTTGCAACAACAAGGGAAATTCAAACTGTTCCCGTTGAAAGGCAACCTGCAGCAATTCATGAATTTGTTGCATGTTGCGCAGACTGGTACACAGGATGAATGCCCGTCCCTGGCTTGCCTTGATGACCGGCAACACAGCCTGAACGATACTTTCAGTGTAGTGTGGCGTATTTGGATCGGGCAGTTGGGAAGGCACATAGAGTAACGCCTGATTGGGAAAATCGAACGGGCTGTCCCAATTGGCCGTTTTAGCCTCGAACAATCCCATCATCCGGTTGTAATGAGAGAAATCCTTTTTGACTGACAGGGTGGCGGAGGTGAATATCCAGGCGCGCGCGGAAGCATCGAGTTGTTTGCTGAATGTTTCTGCAACGGATAAAGGTGTAGTGTTGAATTGCAGACTTTGACTGTAGGTCTCGACCCAGCAGATGAATTCCCGGGATTCAGATTGTTCATGCCACTGCCTGATCCGGTTGAGCAGAGTCTGTGCCCGCAGCCAGCAGTTTTGCAACCCTTGCGAACGAACCGCCTGAGTTTCGAGCAATCCGGCCAGTAGCACCAGTTTTTCCTGTAAGACTTGCCGCGCTTCACTGAAACCGGGATAGCGTGCAGCGGAAGCGGAAGACATGCGTGTATGTTTTTCCGTGATTGTCAGGTGCAGATCCAGCACCGCTTTCCCGACAGCTGCCGTGGCATCGAACAAGGGAGCAAAATCCTTTGCCTCGAGTAGTGCTTCAGTATCGGTATCACGTACCAGAACTTGTATCTGGCCGGTACTGACCGATTCACCAAAAAACAGGCTGGCCACTTCGGGTAACTGATGCGCCTCATCAAATATCACGGTGTTGCAGGCAGGCAGTAATTCGGAGAGACCCTCATCACGCAGCATGACATCAGCAAAGAACAGATGGTGATTGACAACCACGATATCGGCCGATAGCGCTCGCTTGCGCGCTTCCATCACAAAGCACTGCCGGTAATGCGGGCAATCCGATCCCAAACAGTTTTCCCGTGTGGAAGTGACGTGCTGCCAGATGGCAGCTTGTTCCGGGACTTTATCCAGCCCGCTTTTATCACCGTGGCTGCTGGTACCGGCGTAGCGTTCGATCAGATTGAGATACTTTACTTCAGTACGGCTGGCAAAGTGAATATGATCTGAATTCCGGGTACGTTCAAGATGATAATGACAGATATAGTTGGCACGTCCTTTCAGCAATGCGATAGTGACCGGTATTTTCAGAGCGGCACGCACGGTTGGGATATCGCGTTGAAAAAGCTGATCCTGTAACGTTTTGGTACCCGTCGATAAAATGACCTTCCCGCCCGATAACAAAGCCGGTACCAGATAGGCATAGGTTTTACCCGTACCTGTACCGGCCTCGGTAACCAGAACCTCCTGATTCTCTATGGCTTGCGCGATGGCCTGCGCCATCTCCAGTTGCTGGGTGCGGGGACGGTAGTCTGGTATATTCCGGGCAAGTAGCCCGTCAGCCGAGAAAACAGTATTGAGATCAGACATTGAAACAGTGGAAGTGCATAAAATAACTGATTGGTGTGAGTTTCCGGATATGCTTTATTCATCCCGGAACAAAATCGGGCTGTTACCTGAAAACATTCAAAATCAACAGCAACCAGGCCTTTGTTCCGGTCGAGCTTCCGGAAAAATTATCGGATAATAGCGCCTTTACAGAAAAGCATCTGCAAAAACTTCATTAAAGTTTTAGTCTTGAATGAATACACTTAAATTGTGCCTGATACTGTACGCCTGTCTGGTATTGCTGCCGGTCAGGGTCATGAGTGCAGACTCATCTCCTGCATCGAGTGAGCGCCAGCCGATTTATATCGAAGCAGATCACATCGACGGACATTACCAGCAAGAGATCGAAGCGATCGGCAATGTGCGTATGCGCCGTGGCGACCAGACATTGACGGCTGACCGGGTAAAATATTATCAGAGTAACGAGAATGTGGAAGTCGAGGGTAATGCACAACTCGAACGCCCGGATGATATTTTATGGGGCAGTTATCTGCAAATGAACCTGAATGACAACACAGGCCAATTGAGTGAGCCGCGATATCTTCAGAAAGATGGAAACGGGCGGGGTGATGGAAACCTGCTGCTGCTGGAAGGAGAAAATCAATACAGATTCAAGAAGGCACGCTATACCACCTGCCCCGAGGATGATCATGACTGGTACATCCTGGCAGATGATCTGGAAATCGATAAAGAAAAGAAAGTGGGAACCGCACGCCATGCCTCGGTTCGCTTCAAGGATGTGCCGATTCTATATGTGCCGTGGATGAATTTCTCTTTCGGCAATGAGCGGAAAACCGGATTTCTGTCTCCGATTATGGGTAACACCAGCAGAAGCGGGGTTGAGGTTTCTGTTCCTTTTTACTGGAATATTGCGCCCAACTATGATGCCACGATTACTCCGCGTCTCATGAGCCGACGTGGAGTGATGCTCAATAATGAATTTCGTTATATCGGACAGACACTCAATGGCCGGTTCTTACTCGATTATCTGCCGAATGATCTGGAAACCGATACTACTCGCTACGGCATGCAGCTCAATCACTTTCACAATCTGGGTGCGGGATGGTTTGGCATGATCAACTACAACAGTGCCTCGGATCGCAATTATTTTCGCGATTTGGGCAATAACATTCTCTTTACCTCCCAGACCAACTTGCTGCAACAGGGTTTTGCCAGTTATTTCAGAGAATTGGGTCGCAATGGCACGCTCACTTTCAGTACATTGCTGCAACAATTCCAGACCCTTCAGGACCCCAGAGCACCCATCATCTCGCCATTCAAAATCTTGCCGCGATTTACACTGAATGCGGCAAAAAGGAATGTATATGGCCTGGATTTTGATTTTGCCGGCAGCTTCACGCATTTTTCGCATTCAACCTTACCACATGGCCTGCGTACGACATTTCTTCCAGGCGTAAGCTTGCCGCTGGAAAATTCCTTTGGTTTTATCCGGCCGCGGGTATCACTGCACCATACCCGCTATGATCTGAATGAGCCGGCCAATCCGGCAGCAAATGATAAACATCTCAGCCGGACGGTACCGATATTCAGCTTCGACAGTGGGATAGTGCTGGAACGCGATACGACATTGGCGCGCGAGAATTTCGTTCAGACCATCGAACCACGTGTTTTCTATACCTATATTCCTTATAGAGATCAGCAGTTGTTGCCCAACTTCGATTCTGCTGAAATGGATTTCAGTTACCCTCAGTTATTTCTGGAAAGAAGGTTCAGCGGTGAAGACAGGATCAACGATGCCAATGAAATTACACTGGCAGTCAGTTCCCGTCTGATTCATTCAGCAACCGGTAATGAACGCCTACGTTTCTCGGCAGGGCAGAGAATCCGTTTCAGTGATCGCCGGGTGATACTCACTTCCCCTCAGGTCACTAGAGCAGGATCCGATTTCATCGCAGAGCTTTCCGGTGGGATCACACAGAATATCAAGACAGATACCGGGATACAGCTCAACCAGAATAATTTTCTGATCGAAAAAATACGTACCGGTATCAGCTATCGTCCGGCACCCGGAAAGGTTATCAATGCAGGTTATCGTTTCACTCGAGATGTTCTGGAACAGGTCGATCTTTCCACTCAATGGCCATTCCTGAAAAAATGGCAAGGTTTTGCAGCCATCAATTACTCGCTGAAAGATGACAAATTACTTGCCGGTCTGCTGGGTCTTGAGTATAACGCCTGCTGCTGGTCATTGAGATTTGTGACCAGCCATTTCACAACTGCGACACAGCGCACTTCGACCAATATTTTCGTTCAGCTGGAGTTGAACGATTTGATGAGAATCGGCACCAATCCGGTACGTGTGCTGCAACAGACCATTCCGGGTTATATGAGGACAGATTTGTAATGATCCAATTCAGCAGTGACAGGCAATTGAAATTCAGGAAATACTGGCTGACCGGTATTTATGCCATTTTTGCCACTGTGCTGGCAGCCGATGTTTTTGCCCAGAGTTCTTATTCGAGAGAGGATATTAAGCCGATCGACCGCATCGTAGCGGTTGTCAATGAGGAAGTCATCACTCAGCAGGAAATCAACGAGGTGTTGCAAAATACAGTTCAACAATTGCAGAGACAGAATACCCAGTTACCCCGCATGGAAATTCTGGAGAAACAACTGCTGGAGCGTTTGATTTTAAAACGTATACAACTGCAGCGTGCCAAGGAAATCGGATTGACGGTCAGTGATAATGATCTCGACCAGACTTTGCGCCGGATTATCCAGGATAACCATCTCACCATGGATGAATTCAGGCAGGTACTTCTCCAGGAAGGAACCGACATGAATCGGTTTCGTGAGGAAATTCGCGGTGAAATCCTGATGTCCCGACTGAAAGAACAGGAAGTCAACAGTCGTGTCAATGTCACAGAGAATGAAATCGATAATTTCCTGCAGAATCAGGCTAATTCACCTGCCGGTAATGAGGAATATCGTATTGCACATATCCTGGTACAGATTTCGGAACAGATGGATGAGGCGCAAATAGAAGCGAGACATAAACGTGCCGAGACCGCTTATGAAAACCTCCGCCAGGGGGCAGACTTTGTGCAAATATCCGCTGAATTTTCTGATGCACCGGATGCGATGCAGGGAGGAGAGCTTGGCTGGCGGCCACCTGGTCAACTGGGTTCACCGTTTTCCGAAATGCTGGTGAACATGCAACCGGGAGAGATTACCCCGGTAGTACGAAGCCCGGTGGGTTTTCATATCCTTAAATTACTCGAACGCCGGCAGCAGGAACAAAAGGTGACGATCATTGAACAGACCCATGCACAGCATATTCTGATCAAGGTCAGTGAACTGGTTTCGGAGGAAGATGCTCACCAGCTGATCAATCAGCTCATGGAACGTATTCATAACGGTGCAGATTTCATGGATGTAGCCAAGGCACATTCGGAGGATGCCAGTGCATCTGCCGGAGGAGATTTAGGTTGGGTCTCGCCGGGAGATACCGTGCCTGAATTTGAACAGGCGATGAATGCGTTGTTGCCGGGGCAAGTCAGCCTGCCTGTGCGTACTCCTTTTGGCTGGCATTTGATCAAGGTCATCGAGCGACGCTCACAGGATGTGAGTGAACGCCAGCAACGGGAAGCGGCGCGCCATACCATACATGCGCGCAAGGCAGATGCCATTGTGCAGGAATGGTTGCAACAGCTCAGAGACCAGGCTTACGTGGAATATAAAGTTGAGGATAACTGATGCAGATGCACTTCATTCATAAGCTGCCGAATATATTGACCGAATCGACGATATGACGCTTTCTTCCATAGCCAGACTGGTATTGACTGCGGGTGAGCCTGCCGGTATCGGCCCCGATTTATGTGTGCAGATTGCACAACGAGACTTATCCTGTCGACTGACTGTCATTGCTGATCGTGATGTGCTCGATCAGCGCGCTGAAAAACTGGGGCTACCTTTGCAATTGCACGAGGATGATCCTGACAATGTTCAGCCTCACCGGGCCGGTCAATTATCTGTACAGCATGTACCCGTCAACAATCCGGTTGTGGCGGGCCAGCTTGATGTCAATAATGCCGCCTATGTACTGACGACACTGCGGCTTGCGGTTGAAGCCTGCACCACTCATGAAGCCGATGCCATGGTCACGGCACCCGTACATAAAGGCATTATCAGTGAATCAGGTATCCCTTTTTCCGGGCATACCGAGTACCTGTCCGAACTGACGAACAGCCACGCGGTCATGATGCTGGCAGGGGGGGGGATGCGAGTGACACTTGCCACTACCCACCTGCCTCTCAAGGATGTGCCTGCCGCTATTACACCGGAACGGCTGGAACAGAAACTGCGCATCATTCACCGCGATCTGGTAACACGTTTTGCCATTGAAAATCCACGTATTGCCGTAGCAGGGCTGAACCCCCATGCGGGAGAATCCGGGCACCTCGGCCGGGAAGAAATCGACGTGATTATTCCGGTACTGGAAAAACTGCGTAATGACGGGATGAATCTGCTCGGCCCGTTACCGGCGGATACTTTGTTCAATCCCCCCAAACTCAAGGAATACGATTGTATCTTTGTCATGTACCATGATCAGGGATTGCCGGTACTCAAGCACGCCAGCTTTGGCCATGGTGTGAATATCAGTCTGGGAATGCCCATTATTCGTACTTCTGTCGATCATGGTACGGCACTGGAACTGGCAGGAACCGGGCAGGCTGATCCCGGCAGCATGAATACTGCCATTGAAACGGCACTGATGCTCATTGGAAAAACACACCGTACCAGAAACGATCTGTCATAGCTGGAAATTTGAAGAAATTGGACCAGCAGACAGACGAGTCACTCAAAACCTATCCGGTAAACTGATATGCGGCATACCCCCCGCAAACGCTTCGGCCAGCATTTTCTGGTTGATACTGCTGTCATCGCAGAAATCGTTCATATCATTCACCCGGTACCTGGCGATCGAATGATCGAAATCGGGCCGGGGCTGGGTGCGCTGACCAAGCCTCTGCTGAACGTCCTCGATGAACTTCAAGTCATTGAAATAGATCGTGATATCGTTTATTACCTGTCACGCACTTATGCCGAGAAGCTGGTTATACACAATATCGATGCCCTGAAATTTGATTTCTCAGAATTGGGGGAGGGGCTGCGGATCATCGGAAATCTGCCCTACAACATTTCCACGCCACTGCTGTTTCATCTTTCCCGCTTCAGCAGTCTGATTACTGATATGTACTTCATGCTGCAGCTCGAAGTGGTGGAACGAATGGTTGCACTGCCCTCCACACCGGATTACGGACGTTTGTCAATCATGTTGCAGAACCGGTTTGAAATGGAACAAATGCTGGTTGTGCCAGCGGAATCGTTTGACCCGCCTCCGCGAGTTCAGTCTGCCATTGTATGCATGCGCCCAAAAGCAGAACCGACTATTCCATTGAAACATGAACGACTGTTTGCCGAGCTGGTAACTGCTGCATTCTCCCAGCGGCGTAAAACGTTGCGCAATACACTGCGTCATTATCTGACAGCCGATGATTTTGAACGGCTGGAAATCGATTCCGGATTGCGAGCCGAGAATTTATCGCTTGCGCAGTATGCGGCTATTACCACACAGGTCTATGAGAATAGCCAATAGCTGAGCAATTGCAATCAGGTAAAAGAAGTTTGCTTGTCTTCATGTGCCAGTAGCCACTGTTTACGATGAATTCCCCCCCCATAACCTGTCAGCTTGCCATTGGCGCCGATAACACGATGACAAGGGATAATGATCGAAATGGGATTCTGACCATTGGCCATACCCACTGCACGTGCGGCCTTGGGTAAGTGCAGGCGTTCTGCGATATTTTTATAACTGACAGTTTCACCATAGGGAATAGTGCTAAGTGATTGCCAAACCGCTTCCTGAAATGGTGTGCCAGTCGCTTTCATGGGCAGATCAAACTGAATCAGTTCCCCCGCGAAATAAGCATTCAACTGAGCAATCGCCTCTGCGAAAGGGGCGGCATCCTGCCGCCAGTCATCTGTCATGCGAGGCAGCAGTTTTTGTATCTCTATTTCCATATACACACCTGTGAGAAACTCGCCATCACTCGTGAGTAACAGTCGATCTACAGGACTTTCCAGAAAAGTATAATAGTTCATTGTCAACTCCTCGAATCTTCCCCGGTTTCATTTGATATGAGCAGAATGCCACAAAGGCTATGCGACAGACAATAATATCCACGCAGTTCTGATTCAAGTGATTTGAAAAGAGCCAGCAATAATCTGTAAAGCAGATCAGAAAGATAATCTGCCTTCCTCTTTCTATAGCGTCTATAGCGTTTCTTGCAATTAATTTTACATAATATACATTATACGAAATACAATAGACGGCAGAAGCCGAGTTAATCCTGATAAATCAGGATCTGCTCCGAACGGGATAAGGACGTCATTCGAAGCAGATGATCTGGAGAAACGTTTTGGGGATGATTTAAAACTTATTTGACGCGACTGCGGTATTCACGTGTCCGGGTATCGATTTCGATCTTGTCGCCAATTTCACAAAACAAGGGTACCGCCAGTTCAAAACCAGTAGGAATTTTTGCGGGTTTCAGTACTTTGCCTGTGGTATCACCTTTGATTGCGGGCTCGGTGTAAATGATCTCGCGTACGACTGTATTAGGCAGTTCAACTGAAATGGGTTTATCGTTGTAGAACACAACCTCGCAGGGCATACCATCTTCCAGAAAGCTGAGTGCATCACTCATGGTTTCCTCTTCAACCTCATACTGATTGAATTCAGCATCCATGAATACGTACATTGGGCTGGCAAAATAGGAATAGTTCACCTCTTTCTTATCCAGCACTACTATGTCGAATTTATCATCCGCTTTGTATACAGCTTCACCAGGGGATTCAGTCAGCAGATTCTTGTACTTCATTTTTACCACTGAGGAATTGCGTCCCGATTTGGTAAATTCGGTTTTCAGCACGACCATGGGATCTTTGCCGAGCATGAACACATTGCCTACACGAAGTTCTTGAGCAGTTTTCATCTAATTACTTACTATAAGTCAAGGAAAAAAAAGAACATTATACTTTGACTTCACCGGCGGAACGAGCAAATAATCACCGGTTCCTGCAAAAATTTACCAGATTGGAAGCCAGATCCGGGATTTGTGCAAGCCGTTCAGCCCAGGCTATGGCATGCTGTTGCAGCACATCCCGATATTGCCAAAAACGGTTCCAATCCGGTTGTTCGTTATTATTCCAATTTCGATGAAAAGCGCGCACTGCATCAGCTGCCGGTTCGGCCAATCCCTGGCAGTAAAGATCCAGGAAAGCTTCCAGTTTGATCAGATGCACATTTTCCTGTTGCGGATAAATCTGCCAGATGATTGGTCGTGCTGACCACTGTGCACGCACGAAAGAATCCTCACCGCGTACAAAATTGCAGTCACACGCCCACAATAAATGGTCATAGTTTTCCTGCGACATAAAAGGGATGACATGCAAAGTCAGATTACCGCGTTGGATGCTATCTCCTGCCGCAAGGCGTGATATTCCTGCCCAGCTGGCTGCTGATGCTGAAGCTGTACCTTCCGGTAACAGGCATCGAACAGGTGAAATAGAGCCAGCCCACGCTTCCAGCAAATCACTGATCGGAGCACTGTCATAGCAAAACAGCGAAACGGTGGCCTCATTCGCAGCAGGATTGGTGATACCCAATTCGCGCCACAACCCTGCCGGATCAGTGCGTGATGCATCGCGCAGCGCAAACAGTTCCGCTTCCCGCAGCAACCCTCCAGTTGCTGCAGTAAATCCCGGGAAAAAGAAATATTTGATCAGCGGTAAGCTGGGATGTGGCGAAGCCAGTCCGTGACAACCTTCCACCCATTGCTCGGCTGATAAGTATTCCAGATTGATCCATATCCGATCTGTTTTTCCTTCAGGCTCCGAAAACCGGGGTGAAGCAGCAGCCATCGCAGCCACGTAATGTGGCGGTAATTCACATCCGAATGTCTCAATCACCACATCTGCCGGCACGAGATCAGCGAACGGTTCAACCCAGTGCAGAATCTCCACTCCCCGGATATTCTGAACTGCCAGACGAGGGTCGATTGCCGGGCAAATGCGTTGCATCGCCCCTAAATCGTCTACCAGCATGCGTACAGAAATATCAAATTCCGTAACCAACTGACGTGCCAGGCGCCAGCAAACACCAATGTCGCCATAGTTATCGATCACATGACAGAAAATATCCCAGCGCATGGTTTCTTTTATCTCGTTTGACTTTCCGGATATTTCCCGATACTTTCCTTGAGCATTGCTGCTTCTCTCTGGAAAACATTCAATGAAAATCACTTTTTTCAGCACCCAGCCGTATGACCGTGAATCCTTCCTCAAACATCATATCGATACGCAATTTGAACTCGTTTTTCTGGAAGAAAAACTGACCGAGCATACGGTGTCACTGGCCAGCGGAAGCCAGGCAATTTGTGTTTTCGTCAACGACAACCTCAATGAAGCTGTTATTCACCAACTTTCTCAATTGAATGTGCAGCTCATCGCCCTGCGCTGTGCCGGCTTCAACAATGTAGATATCAAAGCAGCTCATGCCTGTAATATCAGAGTGGTGCGCGTTCCGGCCTACTCCCCTCATGCCGTGGCAGAACACACGCTGGCAATGATCATGACGTTGAACCGCAAAACACACAAAGCTTATAACCGTGTTCGTGAACAGAATTTTTCGCTGAATGGGTTGCTCGGCTTCGATCTTCATGAAAAAACGGTTGGTGTGATTGGTACCGGTCATATCGGTGAAGTTTTTTGCCGGATCATGCATGGTCTGGGCTGCAACATCCTCGCCTGTGACCCGGTAAAGAAGCTGGAGATCGAGAAAATGGGTATTCCGTATGTTCCCATGAATGAGCTTTTTTCCCGGTGCGACATTCTCTCACTGCATTGTCCACTCAATGAAGAAACTCGCTATCTCATCGACAGCAGCGTCATTGCACAAATGAAAACAGGTGTCATGCTGATCAATACCGGCCGGGGTGGACTGATCGATACCAAAGCCGTGATCGCCGGGTTGAAATCAGGCAAGATTGGCTATCTTGGTATCGACGTTTATGAGCAGGAAGCAGATCTGTTTTTTCAGAATCTTTCCGAGCAGATCATTCTTGATGACACCATCGCACGGCTCATGACTTTTCCGAATGTGTTGATCACTGCACACCAGGGATTTTTCACGCAAGAAGCGCTTGATCAGATTGCACTAACGACATTCGCTAATATAAAACGATTCGTAGCTGGAGAAATACCGGCAAACGAAGTAAAAATCTGATTTTACTGCCAGCCGGTAACTTCATAACCTTTCTCACGCAAACAGCGATTTACAAAATTCATATAGGCTGGCGCAGGTTGCGAAGCACTTCCTGAACCCAGCAGACCTGACAATAATCCCCAGGTGGCGCCACTGGCAGCGCCAACCATGGCGCCCCGTCCAGCTGCACCGGCAATGGCCCCGCCAACGGCACCACTGGCCGCACCAGCACCTGCTCCAATTGCTGTTCTCCTCGCTGTATTGCCGGTACTTCCGCTCCCTTCCCTGGCACCGGCTGATTCAGCCAGCTGTCTGCATTCTCTGATATCTCGTTCTGCAGCAACTTTTCCAACAGATTGATAATACGAATTGGGGTACAAAACAGGCTGATAGGTTGCACAGGCAGATAATCCTGACAGGATTATTCCGAGCCCCACTATTCTTCCAGGTTTGCTGATCATGTCATTACTCCCTAAGATCCTCAGGTATTAGCGCTCAACTGGTACGATTTCAATCGATTTGATATCTTTTCCTCGTCGGAACTGCAGTTCGATTTTCTCTCCTGCTTTCAACCCCCGCAAAATATCAGCGTATGACTTCAAATCAGTAACAGGTTGCCCCGCCAGCCGAATCAGGATGTCACCTTGCTGTAACTGTGCCTGCTGCGCTGGAGAATCGGGCAGCACATCGTCCACGCGCACACCCTCTCCTTGCCAGGAAAAATCCGGGACTGTACCGATGATGATTTTACGTTTATCTCTCGTTTGGGCCGTTGCCTGAGGCATGTCGGATGATCGGTTACCAGCATCCAGTGTAACCGTCAGCGGTTCAAGGCGGTTGGCCAGATACTCAGCACCTTCCTTGAGGATGGCAGCCACTTTGATCAACCCGGCAGCATCGATTTTATCGGCCGTATCGCCGGGTGCATGATAATCCTCGTGTGCGCTGCCAAAGAATTGAACTGCCGGTATCCCGGCCTTGATAAAGGCAGTCTGGTCACCGGAACCAAAATCATTCGCTATTGTATTGACAGGAATGCCCGTGACAAAACCGGCACCACGGAATACATGTACCAGCTCGCTTGCTGTACCTGTACCAAATACGGTGACTGGGTTGTTACCGAGCCGGCCGACTGTATCCAGATTCAGCATGGTGATGATTTTTTCGGTGGGATAACCGGATGGATTGCCAAGATAATGGGTTGACCCCAGCAACCCGGATTCTTCACCGGTAAAAGCAGCAAAAATGATGGTGCGCTGCGGTTGCCACCGGGTGGCGATCTGGCGTGCCAATTCCAGCATGACAGCTACCCCGCTGGCATTATCATCTGCACCATAGTGAATCTTGCCACGGTTGGCTGCGCGCACATCCGGCCAGCCCAGTCCAAGATGATCGTAATGCGCACCGATCACCAGGCTCTGCTCTGCCAGTTGTGGATTGGTGCCGGGCAGGATTCCAATGACGTTGCGCAAGGTGATTTTTCCTTTTGGCGCCCCTACATCCTGCTGCCAGATCTGAAAATAGCTCCCGCTTTCCCCGCCCGGCTGCAATCCCGCCTGCTGAAACTGTTGCGCGATGTATTCTGCTGCCTTGTCCAGTTCCGAGCTGCCCAGCTCGCGCCCCTTGAATACCTCACTGGCCAGCAAGGTAATATCTTCCAGCATGCGGTTTTCGGAAAATAGCGGTGGCAGTTCTGCCAGTGCATGACGGGGTGCCAGAGTGCCGGTGTGACTGGAGGTAAATGAAGCATCATCCTTCTGTTTGACCAGTTGTGTCAGAGGAGAGCGAGTTACCGGCCACTGGCCCTTATTGATGTTGTTCAGTTCTTCACTTTTACCGCTATCTTCAAATACCAGATAACTGTATTTGCGGTAATGCGGCAGTTTTCTGGCTAGCTCTGTGATTGCTGCAGGCTGATCCGATGCCACCCACAGCAATGTTGAAGCGGGATTAGCTGGCTGACGGGCCGTCAATACGATGGCATGTTTATCCTGTTGATAGATCTGCCCCCCCAGCTGCAATTCACTCTCTTTTCTGGCGACGCCGTGCTCTGACAGTGTATCGATCATCTGATGGCTGAATTTATTCTGCCAGCCCAGAATCCAGACTGTACGATCTGCAGGTAGCGCTTCCAATTGATCATCCCGGATGATTTCCAGCGAACCGGATTGGGTTTTTTGCCAGGTGGAAGCAAGTAGTTGATACGCCTGCGACAATTGCGCGTTGCCGGTATTGGCCGGTAGAATCAGTAATGGTTTTTCCGTACCGAAACCTTGCGACAAGGCGGCAGGAATTTCACGGCTGTCCAGGCGCCGGAATACATCGAACTGCGGATCGATATCGATACGTACCGGGCGTGCCGGTAAATCCAGTTCAATGATATTGTCCGGCTGATCGATTTTAATCTGCGTTTGCCAGGCAGCGGTTTCTCCTTCCAGATGAACCGCAATCGGCACAGTCAATTGATAAGGTGTACCCGGCTGAGTTTGCCTGATGACTGCTTTGAGCCGATAACCCCGATTCCAGGGCTCAGCCTGCGCACTTTCCAGTGAGATATCGGGAGCACCGCTCTGATACACCCACTGCTGAAAGAACGGAGAAAAATCTCTGCCGGTAAGGGTATTGAAAGTCGTTTGCAAATCTTCAAAAGTTGCCTGTTTGAACTGGTATTGTTTATAGAAGCTGCGCAATACACTGATGAAATCCTTATCTCCCAGTTCCTGCCGCAGCATGTGGAACATCATCATGGTTTTGCCATAGCCAACCGCTTCTGAACTGGGGCTGTGACGCGAAGTGAACCGGGCAATCGGAAAATCTTTCCCCTGGTTCACGAAATCCGTGTATTTCTGCAGCACATCACGGCGGTATTCTTCACCTTTACCTCCCTGCTCGCTGACGAGATGATCTGCCAGATAGGCTGTCAACCCTTCCGACCAATTTCCTTTGCTGTAATCGACGAATACGCCATTTCCCCAGTAATTGTGCAAAATCTCGTGTGGATAAGAAGTGTGCAGAATGAACGGGAAACGCACGACTTTTGGTCCCAGCAGGGTGAATGATGGCATGCCGTAACCGGTTTCCCAGAAGTTTTCGACCAATGCAAATTTCGGATAAGGGTAAGGCCCGATCAGCTTGCTGTACATAGTGATGTATTGTCCGGTTGCATCCAGATATTTCTGCGCCAGCGCTTTATCCGGACTGCGCAGATAAACATAAGCCGCCACCGGGCCGGTGGATTGCTGATAGCGCTGATAACGCCCGGCTACCAGATAAATATCATCCTGAGGTTTTTTCTCTTCCCAAGTAACGCGTCGAGTGGTTTCGGTAATGTGCTCCTGTATCAGACTGCCCTGGCTGACAACATCCCAATCGGCTGGCAGCCGAACATCCAGATTAAATGACACCATACCTTCATCAAATTGAGGGTACCAGGCGGTAGAATTGGCAAGAAATACTCCTTCTGCGGAAATCAATCCTGGCGAGTAGCTGAAACTGCGTGCATATTCCAGACTGGGGTCCTGCACAGCATGGTGAATACGCCCGCTGAAAGTGAGAGTAAAAGTATTCTGCCCTGCAGGCAGGGTTACCATATATCGCTTCAATGGTACCGGGCCAGCGTGTACATCGGCTTCATTTACCGTCTGAGCAACGATATCCACATCTTTGTTTGCCATAATCGACAAACCGGCATGCAAACTGAATTCCAGGCGAGTGGCTGCAGTCTGATTCAGATTATTTTTCGGTACCTGAATCTGATCTTTCACCTGGAGTTCTGAATTATCAGGTGAAAGGATTACCTCCATCCGGTGATGAAAAATCTGATCATCGGCTAATACATTGATGCTGTAAAACAGGCTGACTGCGATGAGGCAGCATAAGGAAAAGAGTCTGGCTGATTTCGTCATGATAGATTATGGATAAGGTTATTGATCCGATCCTGTTGAGCCTGTGCAATCGTGTGTGGCTGTAAGCGTCTGGTAGATATCAGCCATTTTCCAGCGGAAGGATCGGTTTACTTTTTTTCGGAAGCTGTGTTTAAATGATTTTTATTCACTAACAGGGATTATGAACCAAATGACAAATTTTACACAGTCGATCAATTTTCCCGGCAGCTTGCCACTTACCCGCAATTTACTGGCAGCTGCCTGCTTCTTTGCTATGACACAGGCAAGTGCCGCCGGTTTCATTAGCGATGTCAAACAAATTTCGGATCAGGAAGTCAGATCTGGTGAAGGTTACTATCGTGCTGATGGCAAATGGCTGGTTTATCAGGCTGAAGTCGCCGGTGAAAATCCTTTTTATCAGATTTATCTAAAAAATATCGCAAGCGGAGAAGTACAACAGGTTTCACCTGGTATCGGTAAAACAACCTGCTCATGGGTGCATCCTATCCAGGAGAAAGTACTATTTTCCTCGACACATGAAGATCCTGAAGCAAAAGCCAAAATGACTGCTGAAATCGAGCAGAGAAAATCCGGCCAGCGCCGATCTTATGCCTGGGACTATGATGAGTTTTATGATATCTACGAAACGGATTTTGCGGGCGGAAACATCAGAAATCTAACCCATACGAAAGGCTATGATGCAGAAGCTTCATGGTCTCCTGATGGTAGACTGATTGCTTTTGCTTCCAATCGCAGAGCTTACAGCGAACCACTATCCGAAGCAGAAACTGTACTTTTCAGCAATGACCCCTCTTCCATGATCGATATTTACATTATGGATGCGGATGGTTCCAATGTAAAAAGATTAACCCATACCAACAGTTATGATGGTGGCCCATTTTTCAGCCCGGATGGAAAAAGAATCGTCTGGCGACGTTTCTCGGAAAACGGACAGGAAGCGGAAATATTTACTATGAACACCGATGGATCGGATCAGAAACAGATTACCCGACTCAACAAAATGTCCTGGGCGCCTTTTTATCATCCATCGAATCAATACATCATTTTCGCAACCAACGTTCATGGACATCGTAATTTCGAGCTCTATATCGTCGATATCGATGGCAAGAAAGAACCAGTGCGGGTAACAGACGAGGAAGGATTCGACGGGTTGCCGGTATTTACCCCGGATGGTCAATACATTACCTGGACCAGTGATCGCACACCCGATCATAAAGGTCGTCTGTTTCATGGAAAGTGGGATCACAAAAAAGCACTGGAGAGTCTGGGCTTGGAATAAAGTACAAAAGGATGTCGGTCAGGAAGTTCAACTGCACCGGCATCCTGAATGGACTGATGAAGCACGTAATGCTCTACTGGAAAACGTAACGATAAAGCGCCAGCACCTTACCCCCAGTACAGCGTCAATGAACGACAATTATAAAATTTGGAGCATATGCTCAGAATTCATTTCCTCGACTACTATCGACATCTTCCGGGCTGACCAGGCTGCCAAAATTACCCCAGGCATTTCTGATATAGGAAACCACCCAGGCAATTTCATGATCACGAATGATGTGCTGGAAAGGTGGCATCCCGTAAGGTCGGGGGTTGCCGGCCGTGGCAGGTGAAAATCCTCCATACAGCACGCTGCGGATGGTATTAAGGGGGGAAGTCATGGTAACACTGCGATTTCCTGCTAAGGGAGGATAGACTCCCGGGACACCTTCCCCTGATTTGCCATGACATTCCTGACAGTGTTTTATATACACGGGTTCTCCCAGAGCCAGATATCTGCTTACGCGTTCAGGCATGGGTGGGATTTTTCTCGGTGCTTCCTCGCCACGCTTTTCACCCAGTGATTGCAGGTAAACTGCTACCGCACGCATATCATCCTTTGACAGATATTGCAGACTCTGCCGGACGATCGTCGCCATCGGGCCGGAAGTCACTGCATGACCAGTCACCCCGGTAGAAAGCAGTTTGGCAATCTCATCGACTGGCCATTCCCCCATACCTGCTTCCCGATGGGAAATCAGAGAAGGTGCATACCAGTAAGTACCCATGATTTCGCCACCTGCCAATTTGTCATCCTGACTTGCTCCCCATACATTGCGGGGAGTATGGCAGGCATTACAGTGCCCCAGCCCCTGCACCAGGTAATTACCGCGATTCCATTCTTCACTTTTGGAATCATCCGGCTCATAGACTCCTTCCTTGAAATACCAGGTACGCCAGAGAAACAGGAGAAACTGGTTATCATAGGGAGATGTGATTTTGTGTGGCGGATTGGTTTGCGCTACAGGTGTCAGTGAACGCAGATAAGCAAAAATTGCATCAGCATCCTGGCGTGTGACTTTCGTATATTCTGTATACGGGAAAACAGGATACAGGTAGCTGCCATCCCTGCCCTTACCATAATGAAGCGCCTGCCAAAAATCTTCTTCACTCCAGTGGCCAATACCTGTTTCATTGTCTGGTGTGATATTCGGTGTGACAAACTTGCCGAAAGGAGTTACCAGCTCACGCCCGCCGGCATAAGGTTTTCCTCCTCGGGTGGTATGGCAACCCATGCAGTTACCGGCACGGGTAAGATATTCCCCCCGCAGCACCTGCTCCGCATCGGAATTAGCTGAAGGCTGCGTTGCTGCAATAGATGATAGCGACAGCAGCATGCTCGCTATGAAAACTGCGACCTGCCGTTTTTCAGCAGATCTGAATTTACTTAGCTGTTTCATCGGGTAAAACCCTCTCCGGATAAAATAGTCTGACAACGTTGAGCGAGTTCCGGGGGCAGTGTTTCTGCTTCTGCGGGTTCACCCGTTACCGGATGAGCAGGTAACCACACAGTCAGCGCATTGACTTCCTCCTGGGATAGTTTTTTGGCAATTTCAGACATGCAATCCGGTGTTTGTCCCCGCATGATCCCACCATTACGCCAACCGCCGAATTGTGCTGCTACATAGGCATGAGGCAGGCCGAGCAAACTGGGAATAAATGGTTCTACACCCATCAGGGCTTTTCCATGGCAAGCACCGCATGCAGGAATATCTCGTTCAGGGTCACCCGAATGAACCAGCGTTTCTACCGCCTGTATCTCCTCAGGTGAAAGCGTATTTGCTGCCGGTTCTGGATAAGGGTATTTCAGGGAAGAGAAATAATGAGCAATTTCGAGCAGATATTCATCCGAAAGGTTTTCCAGCAAAATTGCCATGGCCTGGTAGTAGCGCCGCCCATCGCGGAAATTGCGTAACTGATTAAACAGATAACCGGCAGGTTTGCCTGCAATCCGCGGGTAATACGCGTCCCGCCCTGCTTTGTCTTCGTCACCATGACAGATCGTACAGGGTTTTACACGCTGTTCCAGCGTATCGGGAACTGAAGATAATACCGGCTCCTGCGCACTGACCAGGCCCGATCCTATCGCTAACAGAATAAACACAATAAATTTCATTTGCATTCAACCAATGAAAAATAATCAGAAAGATTTGTAAATCAACAAGCTTTCACACAGGAATTTACATAAAAATGCTATCCACCCTTTCGGAAGAATTAGTTGGTAAATATCTTGCCGCGCAGTATCAGGTATGGATCGATACATCTGTGGTCACCCTGCAGATTGGCTGCCAATCCGCACCACTGGCAGCACTGTTGCAAGCAACCGGTAATCGGAGTGCAGTATATGTTACTGCCTGCAACCCGGCCAGCGAGATAGCAACTTCCCAGGAAAACCAGTCTGCCATGGCTCGATTGTATGAAAGACTTGCCTGTTATTCAAACCACATATACCGGGGAACAGGTATCGATCCCTCCGGAGAATGGCCTGCTGAGGAAAGTTTGCTTGCACTGGGCATTGACCTCTCCATCGCCAAGAAAATTGGTGATGAATTCGGGCAGAATGCAATCGTCTGGATAGATTCTGCCGCGATTCCCCACTTAGTTCTGCTGTGTTGACGGATTGGTTTCCTCCGCACGCAAGTTGCGTTTCAGCTCCAGTAACTCCGGCTGATTCAGTGTTTCAGTTTCCAGCAATTGCTGCGCAGTTCGATCAAGCAGTTCCCGATTTTTATCCAGAATTTTAATGGCACGTTCAAGCGCCAAATCAAGCAGTGAACGTACAGTCTGGTCAATTTTATTGGCAGTTTCTTCACTGTAATCACGGCTTTGGGGCATGGGAAAACCAGGTTGCAAAAACGCCATTTGTTCGCGATCATAAACCACATTCCCAATTGCCTCGCTCATGCCATAGCGTAAAACCATGGCACGGGCGATATCGGTAGCACGCGCCAGATCATCGGAAGCACCGGTGGAAATCTCGTCGAATACCAACCTTTCCGCTGCACGCCCACCCAGCAATACCGCCATTTTGTTTTCCAGCTCCTTGCGTGTCATAAGAAAGCGATCCTCGGTGGGACGCTGAATGGTATAGCCAAGTGCACCAATACCACGTGGGATGATCGAAACTTTATGTACTTCATCCGATCCCGGCAGAGCAAGTGCCACCATGGTATGGCCCAGTTCATGGTAAGCAACGGTACGCCTTTCTTCCGGATTGAGCAGACGATTTTTCTTTTCCAGGCCAGCTACGATCCGCTCGATTGCATTATTGAAGTCGTCCATGCTGACTGCCTGACCACCACGCCGGGTCGCCAGCAGCGCAGCCTCATTGATCAAATTAGCCAGATCAGCACCTGTGAAGCCAGGTGTCAGTGCTGCGATCTGTTCGGTATCAACATCGGGCGCCAGTGTGATTTTGCCAATATGAACACCCAGGATTTGCTGACGACCTTTTTTATCAGGCCGATCCACCAGTACTTGGCGATCGAAACGCCCGGCACGCAGCAGGGCCGCATCCAGGATCTCCGGACGGTTAGTCGCGGCAAGCAGGACAATTCCACTGGAAGGATCGAATCCATCGAGTTCGGCCAGTAATTGATTCAGTGTCTGTTCTTTTTCATCATGGCCGCCAAATCCGCCTGCGCCGCGCGCACGCCCGAGTGAATCCAGCTCATCGATGAAAATGATTGCCGGCGCCATCTGGCGAGCCTGTTCAAACAGATCACGCACTCTGGCAGCACCTACACCTACGAACATCTCGACAAATTCAGAGCCGGAAATCGAGAAAAACGGTACACCTGCCTCACCTGCCACTGCGCGCGCCAACAGGGTTTTACCGGTACCGGGCGGGCCAACCAGCAAGATACCTTTGGGTGCCCGTCCGCCCAGCCGGCTGTATTCTTTGGGATTCTTGAGAAAATTGACGATTTCGACCAACTCTTCCTTGGCCTCATCCACCCCGGCAACATTGGCAAAGGTTACCTTGGTTTCTTTTTCCACGTAGACCTTGGCGCGGCTTTTGCCGATCGACATCAGGCCGCTTCCCATCATGCCTTTATTCATTCGTCGGATGATAAACAGCCAGATACCAACGAAAACGGCCATCGGTACGATCCAGGAAAGCAGATCGCGCAACCAGGTACTCTGGACGACACCAGTATAAGTAACATTGTGCTTATCCAGCATTTCTGCCAGATCCGATTCAACCCGGGTGGTGACGAATTCGGTGAATTTTTCACTGGTCGATTCCTTGAGCTTGCCGAAGATCTGTTGATCAGTGATGGCCACTTCGGACACCTTGTCCTGCTCCAACAGAGACTGGAAGCGGCTGTAGGGAATCGGCTCTATTCGCGTATACTGATTGTAAAGGTTCTGGATGAAGAGAATGCTGAGTACTGCAATCAGCACGTACCAGAAGTTGATCTGCGCCTTCTTGTCCATGGGTGACTGGTTATTCATGGTTCCTCTCTCTTTTCTCTGATTTTATTGTTCCGTATGGCTGTGGACCATACAGGGTGAAGGAAAATCCAAAACGGATCTTTGCTCCAGGTTGCACGATCGTATCAGTTACATACAATGACTGCTTTCGACAACAAATTCAACAAAGGATTACCCGTAATGAAAACACGTGCAGCAGTTGCCTGGCAAGCTGGCCAGCCACTTACCATCGAAGAAGTCGATCTCGCCGGCCCTCGTACTGGCGAGGTGTTGGTCGAAATCAAGGCAACGGGCATCTGCCATACCGATTATTACACGCTTTCCGGTGCCGATCCGGAAGGTTTGTTTCCCGCCATCCTTGGCCATGAGGGTGCCGGTATCGTGGTTGAAGTTGGTGCAGACGTCAAATCACTCCGTCCGGGGGATCATGTCATTCCTCTGTACACACCGGAATGCCGGGAATGCAAGTTCTGTCTCTCACGCAAAACCAATTTATGTCAGGCCATCCGTGCGACGCAGGGACGCGGCCTAATGCCGGATGGCACTTCACGCTTCTCACTCGACGGCAAGGCCATTATGCACTATATGGGTACTTCGACTTTTTCCAACTATATTGTCGTTCCTGAAATTGCTTTGGCAAAGATTCGTGAAGATGCCCCTTTTGATAAAGCCTGTTACATCGGCTGTGGTGTGACTACTGGCATTGGTGCGGTACTGTTTACTGCCAAAGTGGAAGTCGGAGCAAATGTCGCTGTATTCGGACTGGGAGGAATCGGCCTGAACGTCATTCAGGGTGCACGCATGGCGGGTGCTGACAAAATCATCGGTATTGATCTCAATCCTGAACGGGAAGCATTGGGCCGCCAATTTGGTATGACGCATTTCATCGATCCAAGCCAGGTGGAAAACGTGGTGGATGCTGTGATACAACTGACTGACGGTGGTGCAGACTACAGCTTTGAATGCATCGGTAATACCACAGTCATGCGCCAGGCTCTGGAATGCACACATAAAGGCTGGGGGCGCAGCATCATCATTGGAGTAGCCAAAGCCGGCGCCGAAATCAGTACCCGTCCATTCCAGCTCGTTACCGGCAGAAAATGGGAAGGCTCTGCCTTTGGCGGAGCGCGCGGCCGTTCGGATGTGCCACGAATCGTCGACTGGTACATGGATGGCAAAATCAGCATTGATCCGTTGATCACACACATATTGAAGCTGGAAGAAATCAATGAAGGCTTCAAGTTGATGGAAGCAGGCGAATCGATTCGTTCAGTGGTGGTTTTCTGAGTGGCCGGTACCATGACTGTCAAACTGGAAACCCGGAACCAGCATCGCTGTTTTGATGGCGTTCAGAGCTACTATCAGCATCATTCGGAAATTATCGGCCTGCCGATGCGCTTTTCAGTGTATGAACCGCCACAGGTCCAAGAAGCTGGAGGACAGCGACTCCCGGTATTGTTCTTCCTCGCCGGACTGACTTGTACAGAAGAGACTTTCATGATCAAGGCCGGCGCTCAACGCTACGCTGCTGAATTGGGTCTGATACTGGTCAGCATGGATACCAGTCCGCGCAATACTGGCATTCCGGGGGAAGCAGATGATTGGGAATTCGGAACGGGAGCAGGATTCTATCTTGATGCGACAGAATCGCCCTGGTCCAGATATTTTCACATGGAGAGCTATGTAACGAGGGAATTGTATGACATTATCCTGGACCGATTTCCGGTTGACCCTGAACGTGTTGGAATTTTCGGCCATTCCATGGGAGGACATGGCGCGTTGACACTGGCACTGCGCCACCCCGGACATTATCGGTCAGTCTCGGCATTTGCGCCGATCGCAGCGCCGACTCAATGTCTCTGGGGGCAAAAAGCATTCAGCCGGTATCTGGGAGAATCTCCTGCAAACTGGCGTAAACATGATGCTACCGCACTGATCGAATCAGGCTGCCGATTACCGATCCCGCTGATCGATCAGGGGTTGAACGATCCATTTCTGAAGGATCAGCTGCACCCCGGCTATTTTGAAGCGGCCTGTCAGCAAGCCGGGCAGTCTGTCATCCTGCGCCGCCATGCCGGGTATGATCACAGCTATTTCTTTATCAGCACTTTCATTGAAGATCATCTGCGACACCACTACACCTGGCTGACATCAAATGGCCAGTGATACAAAATGAGGGAAACAATCAAGGCAAAACGACTGGAGCTCTCGTCCGACAAAACCAGCTAAAACGGTCATTCTGGGTTGATCAGAAATGGCGGCAGATCAGTATGAGAATTGCCGCCATTTCCACAGTAATAGCATTTTCCGGGTAATCAAATTACAACGACATCCGGTAACGGAAAGCCATTGAAGTTACTTGCGTAAGAAGTCGTGTAAGCCCCCGCATTGGGAATGAAAATGAAATCATTTTCCTGAATATCCTCAGGTAGCATTTCATCGTGCATGAGGACGTCTACAGAATCACAGGTAGGGCCGGCAACCGACCAGGGAATCAAAGAGCCGTTACGCTGTGTCAGAATCTCGTAACGCAGCCCTTCGCTCACTTCGATGATGCCGCCGAATATTCCGGCATCCCAGTACATCCAGCGTTTACCGTTACGCGTGGCTGTACCGACCACACGGCATACAAAACAGGCTGAATCAGAGACCAGATAACGTCCGGGTTCAGCCATGACGTGAATATCTTCCGGCAAGTCGGCGATAGCCTCGTTGATGACTTCTGCGATAACCTCGATAGAAGGAATCGGCTTGACGTGGCGTACCGGATAACCTCCTCCCAGATTCAGCAGACGTGGCTTGAGACCGGCTTCGCGCATGCTGGCAAACACAGTCTGGGCACGCTCGATTCCTACCCGCCAGTTCTGTGGATTGCGACACTGAGAACCCACATGAAAAGTAACACCCGCCAAATCAGCTTTCAGTCTGACCGCTTCATCGATGATCTCACTCACATCGACCAGATGAGTTCCGAATTTTCCTGCCAGCGGCCAGTCACTCCCGATATTGGGAGTATCGATACGCAAATACAGTTTGGCATCCGGTTTGATACTGACGATCTTGCGCAACTCCTCGATGCTGTCCAGCACATACCATTCCACGCCTTTCGCAGCCGCGTACTCGATATAGGCACGTGATTTCATCGGGTTGCTGTAAAAGATTTCGGCAGCCGGGACACCCAGGCTCATCAAAAGATCGAGCTCGGCGATTGAAGCAATCTCGAAACCCACACCTTCCTCGATCAGTGTTTTCAATACACGTGGATCTGGATTGGCTTTGGCTGCGTAATGCGGGCGCACGCGCGGCATGGATGTTTTGAATCGTCGGGCCTTGCTGCGGATGATGTTGCTGTCGATCAGCAGGAAGGGTTTCTGGTAACCCTGTTTCAACCTGGCTTCTACCAGGGAAAGATCGATGCTGACTTCAGGATGTGTATCGAAAACGATACTGGTTTCTGTTTGCTGTTGTACTGCGGCGAATGATTTTTTCATGAGAGCTTCTCCTGGAAATTGCTACGTTTCGGGGATATGAACTTGAACCCAGTCAGTCTGAATAAACAGGTTTATTTTGCTTCTCATGATGACCTCCTTATGGGCTGCAGAAATTTCTAAAGGGACGCATTATATGCTTGATTTTTCCAGAATCAAGTATTTTTTAAAATTATTTTTATCAAAAAAATATATTAATAATCATGGCATTAGAATCCATAAATCAGATATGGTTCTGCGCATATCGCATCAAACGCATACTGACTTTTTAACTGGCAGCTTTAACTGGAAAAAAAGTCATATATCGACCTGTTTGATGCGCAATTTTCTCTGCCATCATGGCAGGAAAAAATCTGAATCTGATGCAGACATTTCAATCACAGATCTGTATCTATTCCTCTGCTATGACCTTGATCCATCCGGAAATAGTCGTATGAGAACATCCTGCGATACTTCCTGCCTGAATGAATCATTTGCATCTGAAACAGGTGCAGGACTAATATCCTGAATAGTCAGCTCTACAGAAGAACTGACATCTATACAGATCAACCAGAAGGAGATGATCATGAAGAAAATTGGTAGTGCTACCGTTTTCGCTGCAGTCATGCTGCTTTTTTCGTTCAATAATGCATTTGCTGATAGTGAAGGGTTGCCGGCGGATCGTGTCATTACTGCGATTCAAACCGCGGTCGCTGCAAATCCGGGGCTCATTCACGAAGTTGAAGTCGATCAAGAGCATGGAAAATTGATCGTTGAGATAAAAATCATCGATGCCAAAGGTCAAAAAACCAAAGTAAAGATCGATCCGGAAAAAAATGAGGTGATACGGTAACGTTATTCACCGGTAGTTCGGCAAGTCGAACAGAAAATTTCACTCCACGTCACTTGCCGAGCTATCTGCATTACTTCTCTCCTGTAAAAATCCCTCAAATAGAAATGCTCCGTGTCTGTTGACGCTTCTACTGGCAATCATTCAATAATCCCTACGTAATTGAATGGGCGGAAACCTTGTGTAATGGATTTCCTGCTGGCACCATATCGCCTGTTTATCCGACGCCTGATAATCGGGCGGTGGATCATCATTACTTCATACGGGAATTTGCATGACATCTGCTTCATCCACAACAATACAACCGCCCAGAATTCCACGTGTCGGCTTTGTTTCACTGGGTTGCCCCAAAGCCACTGTGGATTCCGAACGAATCCTGACCTGCCTGCGGGCTGAGGGCTATCTGATTTCACCCAGTTACGCCGATGCCGATCTGGTCGTCGTCAATACCTGCGGTTTTATCGACAGTGCCGTGGCGGAGTCACTGGAAACGATCGGTGAAGCGCTAACGGAAAATGGCAAGGTAATCGTGACCGGTTGTCTGGGCGCAAAAGAAGATGTGATCCGGCAAGCACATCCCAGCGTACTGGCAGTGACCGGCCCTCAGGCAACCGAAGAAGTGATGCAAGCCATCCATCGTCATCTGCCCAAGCCACATGACCCCTATCTCGATTTAGTACCGCCCCAGGGAATCAAGCTGACGCCGAAACACTATGCCTATCTCAAAATTTCCGAGGGCTGCAATCACCGCTGCACGTTCTGTATCATCCCCAGCATGCGCGGTGATCTGGTCAGCCGGCCGGTCGGAAATGTGTTGCAGGAAGCACAAAATCTAGTGGATGCCGGCGTCAGGGAACTGCTGATCATTTCCCAGGATACCAGTGCCTACGGGGTGGATATCAAATACCGCACCGGTTTCTGGCAAGGCAGACCCATCCGCTCTCGCATCACTGAACTGGCACGTGCACTGGGAGAACTGGGGATCTGGATACGCCTGCATTATGTCTATCCTTATCCACATGTCGATGAGCTGATTCCATTGATGGCCGAAGGCAAATTGCTGCCCTATCTGGATATCCCTTTTCAGCACGGCAGTGAACGGATACTCAAACTGATGAAGCGCCCTGCCAACAGTGAAAATGTACTGGCGCGCATCCGCCAGTGGCGCGATATCTGCCCGGATATCGCATTACGCAGCACCTTCATCGTCGGTTTTCCGGGTGAAACCGAGCAAGAATTCGAAGAACTATTGGCTTTTCTGGAAGAAGCACAGCTCGACCGGGTGGGTGCATTTGCCTATTCACCCGTCAAAGGCGCGGCTGCCAATGCACTACCTGATCCGGTTCCTTCTGAAATACAACAGGAGCGTCTGGCCAGGTTAATGCAATGGCAGGAAGAAATCAGTAAGAAACGTCTTGCCGGGAAAAAAGGCCGGATACTCAAAGTACTGGTGGATACAGTGGACGAAAATGGCGTAATTGCCAGAAGTTATGCCGATGCACCGGAAATTGACGGTGTTGTCTATATCGAACCTGATTTCTCAATCAAACCAGGCGACTGGGTGGATGTACGCATCACTCGCACTGGTATCCATGATTTGTGGGCAAAAAAAATCTGACTCATATCGAGTCAGATCGTATATTAATTCTTTATCAATCAGAACGAGTCATATGCGGGTCAGTTTGATAAGACCCGCACATGATGACCTTACTCTGATCAACCTGTTTCAGTATCTGCTTGTATTCAGGCGAGTGATGCAAACTGCATTCCATTGCGACGACGGATACTGAAAAATGCAACACCCAGACCGATGGACAGTAATAGAAGTGTGCCAGGTTCACTAATTTCATGAAGAGACTGACCAGGATCTTTTTCACGCCAGGTGATCAGGCGCTGGTTATTCTCTGGATTGGTTGGATTCAGCGTATAAAATTCCCATTTCTCACTTGTGTAATCATCAGATGTAGGAACCCCGCTTAACCAAGCATTGGCTGTGGCACGAGCCCCACTAAAACCAGATTCTGCCTCGAAGCTTCCATTATTTAAATTAAATGTTGGTCCCGTTTCAAAGAAAATTTCCCATAGTGTCAACTGAAATGCTGCATCAAATTGTGAACTGCTGCCCAGCGAGGATCCATGATTATCAAACAGCCAGCCTACCTGAGAAAGCTGCAGGTTAGTCAGACCGCCCACGTCAGTTGCTGCAACGATATTATACGTAGCCGGATTTTTTATCGAATTGTTGATGTCAATGCAAAATGCCTGCAAGGTGCTGTTCCACGTAACATTACCCAAAGTAGCAGGGGAAGTTACATTGAAATCGAACTGGCCTGCTAAAACTCCGCCAGCGGTAGTAATAGTTCCACTCTGGCTTCCATTTACGAAAGTGCGACTATCTATCGTGATAGATGCTGCCCAGCTTGCTGAAGCAAAACCAAGAGAAGCAATTGCAGCGGTTAAAACAGCGGCTTTACGAATACCCTGACCAAATTGTTTATTTTTTAAAAATGATTTCATGATCCTTTCCTTTATGAATATTGCGTGATACCCGGCACCTCCGAATATCCCCATTCCCTATTAAGCACGAACCATGCCATATAAAAATACAATTCATAAACAACAAGATACAAAATTTATCTGTATACTGATTTGTCGAATGTAAAACAACCTGACAGCTTTACGGCGGGTTGAACCTGTTCTGTAGAAAAAAATCTCAGTGGAAGCTACTGGTTTTGTTTACAACGATAATGACTAGGGATCGCAGTAAAAATGACAACAATGAAGAATCGGATCGAGAACAGCCTGCAATCATTGCAGCCACAGTTTCTGGAAGTGATCAATGAAAGCTATCGACACGCTGTCCCGGAGGGATCCGAATCTCATTTCAAGGTGACGATCGTTTCTGATGCATTTGATGGCAAAACGCTCGTGGCGCGTCATCGGCTGGTCAATACCACGTTGACACAAGAAATCATCCGTTCGATTCATGCACTGGCGCTGCATACACTGACACCTGCAGAGTGGCAGGCTCGCAATGAAACAGCACGCGAATCCCCGCCTTGTCTGGGTGGCTCGATCGCAGAAAAACGGGCCGGAGCCGGAAAGAAATGATTTTCTATAAACAAATGTATTGATTGTTTCAGGAAGAATCGGAGAAAGGACTATGCGTAAACTGTTAAATTTTCTGACGAATTTTCTGGCACCTGCCTCTCTACTGGTTTTAGTATCGATGCTGGGGGGCTGTGGTTATAACACGTTGCAGTCTACCGATGAGCAGGTTCAGTCGAGCTGGTCGGAAGTGCTCAACCAGTATCAGCGACGGGCAGATCTGATTCCGAATCTGGTCAATACCGTCAAAGGTTTTGCTGCCCAGGAAAAAGAGGTGCTGCTGGGTGTGACCGAAGCTCGCTCCAGAGCTGGCAGTATTCAGGTATCGCCGGAGCTTATCGATGATCCCGAAGCCTTTGCTCGATTCCAGAACGCTCAGGGCGAGCTGACCGGTGCATTGTCGCGATTGCTGGCCATCGCGGAAAACTATCCGCAGCTCAAATCAGATGCAAACTTCCGCGATTTGCAGGCACAGCTGGAGGGGACAGAAAACCGCATTGCGGTCGCTCGCAATCGTTATATCAAGGCTGTTCAGGAATATAACGTGACGGTGCGTTCGTTTCCGGGCAATCTCACCGCGATGATGTTCGGATTCAAAGTAAAACCCAACTTCACGGTGGAAAATGAAAAAGCGCTCTCCACTCCACCAGCAGTCGATTTTGGGGCGCCTGCCACCGCACAATGATCGTCCCTCCCGGTATTTTCGCCAAATCATGCGGTATCCGGTCATGATCCGCTGCATCAATCTACTATCCTTGGTACTGCTGCTCGCCTTGGCCAACGGTGCACTGGCCGAAATCGCCATACCATTGCTCAAATCACATGTCACTGACCTGACGGAAACACTCTCCAGTATGGAAATTTCCCGGCTGGAACAGCAGCTGACCGATTTCGAAGCAAAAAAAGGCAGTCAGATCGCCTTATTGATTATCCCGACCACGCAACCCGAAACCATCGAGCAATATTCGATACAGGTAGCCGAGGTGTGGAAACTCGGCCGCAAAGGTATCGATGATGGCGTATTGCTGCTGGTTGCCAAAAATGACAGAACCCTGCGCATCGAAACGGGTTATGGACTTGAAGGTGTTCTGCCGGATGCTCTCGCCCGGCGCATCATCGATGAAATCATCGTGCCAAAATTCAGGCAGGGTCATTTTTTTGGTGGATTACAGGCCGGAGTCGAACAGATCATCAGCATCATCGAAGGTGAAACCCTGCCAGAATCTGAACCGGCTGGTGGAGCAAGCCTGGCGGTAGAAAACATCATTCCCTTTCTGTTCATTGCACTGGTATTGGGGAGAACGCTTCAATCCATGTTCGGAAGAATGGCAGGCGCCACGATCACGGGTTCGATTGCAGGTGCTCTCACCTGGCTGATTTCATCCTCGATCGCGGTTGCTTTGCTCATTGCCATTGCGATATTCGTTATCAGCCTGTTTGAACAAACTGGGAGAATCATACATCGAGGTGGGCCCGGATACAGAAACTGGCCTGGAGGAGGTTTCTCCGGTGGCGGATTCCGTGGGGGTGGAGGTGGTTTCGGGGGCGGTGGTGCTTCAGGAAGATGGTAACAGGGAAAAATATGGATCCCGTGCGTATTCTTCGACACCTCATCACAGGCCAGTCAGCTATAAAACGGGCATTTCCACCTGCCACGCTGACGGTAATCGAACAGGCCATTGCACATTCTGAAACTCTGCACGGAGGTGAAATCGTCTTTGCGGTAGAAGCCTCACTCGATCTGCCTCTGTTACTGCAAAACCAGATTATTCGTGAACGGGCTATCGATGTCTTTTCCCTGCTGCGGGTATGGGATACTGAACATAACAATGGTGTGCTGATTTATCTGCTGATGGCAGATCATGATGTAGAAATCGTAGCGGATCGGGGTATTCACACCAAGGTCGATCAGACTATCTGGGAAACGGCCTGCGATACCATGAAAACCACCTTTAGACACGGACAGTTCGAACAGGGCGTTCTTGCCGGAATCGATCTGTCAACCCGGGTTTTGCAGCAATTTTTTCCAGCCAGCACTGATAAAAGAAAAAGTGAACTCCCCGACAAACCAGTGGTATTGTGATCAAGTCCGATCAGCCATATCTGCGAAATTGAAAACAATATGAATCAGTCTTGATATGGCTGTTTCATCACCGCTAAAGCTATAATACCGCCGCTGCTCCTGCCCGCATTGGATGAAAGCTCACCGCAATGTAAAAAATCACGTGAAGAATCCGCGTAAAAAATGAACGCTATTGGGTAGCAGCGCTACTGAAAATGATTCATAAGCATATTACCAATCTCAAGGTGGATCATTCTGGCTACTCGGCAAGAACTTTCTGATTTCCTGAGCGAAGTCGAGCTGCGTGCGTACAAGCAAGCATTATTCGCCGTGCAGGATGAGCATGCCGCACTGGATATCGTGCAGGACTCAATGATGAAGCTGGTCGAGAAATACCCGCATAAATCACTTACCGAGCTTCCTCTCCTGTTTCAGCGAATTTTACAGAATACCATTCGTGATTTTTACCGACGGCAGAAATCCCGTTCACTCTGGGTGACCTTGTTCTCATCGTTCATGCCTGATTCGAATGAAAAAGAAACCGGATATTCGGATATCCCCGAATCACTACCGGTGGCACAGGATTTTGGTTATAAAAACAATCCTGGTACTGCGGCAGAACAATCCGAGCTCATCGAACTGATCAGCAAGGCACTGGAAACTTTACCGCCACGTCAACGGGAAGCCTTTCTGCTGCGTTACTGGGAAGAGATGGATGTAGCCGAGACAGCGAAAATCATGGATTGCTCGGAGGGAAGCGTAAAGACACATTGTTCCCGTGCCGCACATACACTCGCTGCTTTGCTGGAAAGTAAAGGAGTCAAACGATGAACGAAGAGGAAGAAACGGGAAGGATCATAGCAAGGCTGTTGGATCGCAGTCTGAACGACGTTACTCCGGGCACCCTGTACCGTCTGCAGGCAGCGCGCAGAGCTGCTCTGGAACATTACCAGCCGGCAGAAAAAGTGCTTCATGCAGGTGTTGGAATTTCAGCCCAGAGCGGATATCACTGGCTTTCTGCACATGCCGGCAGATTGCTGCTGACGGCAAGCCTGCTGCTTTTTCTCGCAATCCACAGTTATTGGCAAATGAATAACAGGGTCGATGACACCATACTCACTCCGGTCATTCTTACCAATGATCCACCGATCGGGTCGCAAGAAATCGAGGATACTGCCAATGGCTATGAAGCAGCCGATGAAGATATTGTTGAAGAAACGGATTCCCGTGAGGATACTGATCATGGTAATTATGGCGGTGAAGCCGATACTTCAGAAACTGAAAGTAGTACTAATGGCACAGCAGATTCCGATGACGTCACCCGTTCCTTTGATTCTACTGAGATTCAGGAGACTGAAAATACAGCTGAAGCCCCCTATACAACCAATTATGATCAGGATTCAGTGACTGAAGAGGATACTGGTGTCATCAGTGATCATTTGCAAAACTCCGAAGACACCATTGATTCCTACGATACGGAAAATACTCAGGATTCAACCGCCACAATCGATGAATGATGCATTTCTGCAGTAACCTATCGGGGAAATGACCGGATCCGATCCGGTCATTTTCTTCAAACGGTAGCAACAACCGTTTCCGCATTACGCCAAACTATCTTTTTTTGTGATCAATGCAATCCAACATCAGCGATCTGCCCCATACGGTTCCCCCTGATTTTCCGTCACACTGGCAAACATGGATCGGCCCCATACTCAATGAGCATGAGCAGATTCATGCCTGGCTGGAAACCGATCTCGACGGTCAGTTGAATTTTTCATCAGGGTTGGTCGTCATTACGACACACCGGATTTTCTCCAGAATGGCAAACGATGAAAACTGGCAGGTATGGCCTTGTCGGCAGGATATGAAACTGACTTATCAGGATCATGCCGGCGTTTGCAGTATCGAATTGTCTGATACCCATGCGCGGCTTGCCTGCTGGCATTGCACGCTGGGCAGGCATCAGGCGGTGGATCAACTGATTACTCATTTTTCCCGGCTGATTACCGCACATGACGCCGCGACAGAACTGACCGGAAGCAACGTTGCGGATAATGAATCAGCTTCAACAGAAGGTGGCGAAAGCTCCCCTGCCAGCGATCAGGAAACAACTGCCACTCCACCCTCCACCTGGACGCTGTTCCGGCTCTGGCGTTTCGCCAGGCCATACAAATGGCAGTTGCTCATCGGTTTCATACTGATGCTGGGCAGCACCGCAGCCGCACTGGTGCCGCCCTATCTGACCATGCCGCTCATGGATAATGTGCTGATTCCGTATCAGAACGGTCATCCAATCGATGTCGATCTGGTGACGTTCTATCTGTCCGGCCTGCTGGCAGCAGCCATCCTGGCATGGATACTGGGCTGGTTACGCACCTATACACTGGCCAGGGTATCAGAGCGTATCGGCGCAGATCTGCGAACGACGACCTATGAGCACCTGCTCAGTCTTTCACAAGCCTATTTCGGCGGCAAGCGTACCGGCGATCTGATGGCGCGTATCGGCGCGGAAACTGATCGGATCAACCTGTTTATTTCGCTCAATCTGCTCGATTTTGCCACGGATGTGCTCATGATCACCCTGACCGTCATCATCCTGGTGTCGATCAATCCATGGCTGGCACTCGTCACCCTGCTCCCTCTGCCGATCATTGCCTGGCTGATTCATCTGGTTCGCGACCGGTTGCGCGTCGGTTTTGAAAAAACCAACCGGGTCTGGGCTGAAGTCAACAACGTTCTGGCAGATACCCTGCCCGGCATCCGTGTCGTCAAGGCATTTGCGCAGGAAGAAAGGGAAATCGAGCGCTTTCGTACAGTCAACCAGCGCAATGTGGAAATCAATGATCGCGTCAACAAAGTCTGGGCACTGTTCACTCCCACAGTAACGTTGCTGACAGAATGCGGTCTGCTGGTCGTCTGGATTTTCGGTATCTGGCAGGTATCACAGGACCACATCACCGTTGGTGTACTGACTGCTTTTCTGGCCTACATCGGTCGCTTTTATCTGCGACTGGATTCGATGAGCCGGATCGTCTCGGCTACACAAAAAGCAGCCGCAGGAACCAAACGGATCTTCGATATTCTCGATCACGTTTCCAGTGTTCCCGAACCGGTAAAACCTGTTCATCTGCCGGTGATGAAAGGCCATATCGAGCTGCGTAACGTCAGTTTCCGTTACGGGACACGCCGGGTTATCCAGAATCTTGATTTTACGATCGAGCCCGGTGAGATGATCGGACTGGTCGGACACAGTGGTTCAGGCAAAAGCACACTCATCAACCTGATCTGCCGTTTTTATGATGTCACCGATGGTTCCATTCTGATCGACGGCGTCGATATCCGTGCACTTCCCATCGCGGAGTATCGAAAACATATCGGGCTGGTACTGCAGGAACCCTTCCTTTTCTTCGGTACCATTGCCGAGAATATCGCCTATGGCAAACCTGGTGCTTCCCGCAGGGAAATCATCGCAGCAGCACGTGCTGCCCATGCTCATGAATTTATTCTGCGCCTGCCTTACGGTTATGATTCCCTGGTGGGAGAACGCGGACAGGCATTGTCAGGTGGAGAAAGACAGCGTATTTCCATCGCCCGGGCATTGCTGATCGACCCGCGCATCCTGATACTGGATGAAGCCACTTCGTCAGTCGATACTCAAACCGAGCAGGAAATCCAGGGAGCACTCGATAATCTCGTTTCCGGCCGAACGACCATTGCAATTGCTCATCGCCTCTCAACCTTGCAGGAGGCAAGCCGGCTGGTCGTACTGGATCACGGCAGAATCGTGGAAACGGGAAACCATGAAGAACTGATGGCTCGCCAGGGACATTATTACCAGCTTTATCAATCCCAATCGCGCAGCAGTGATGATGAAAACCGACTCGATACATCCGAAAAAATAATGGATATCCGAGGAAACCGTGTATGAATCTGTCTGACTGCAAACTGAGCCGAAATGCCTTCGGCAAACTGGTCGTCACGACAAAGGATCAGATCCATGAAGGTGTAGTACCTGTGCGCTCATTCCCGATCACGGCCATCAATGAAGGTATCGCACTGGTCGATGGCCACGGTCATGAAGTGATCTGGATAGACAGCCTGGCTGAATTACCCGAGACAGAACGTATTCTGATCGAACAGGAACTCGCCAGCCGTGAATTCATGCCCGAGATAAAGTATATCGACAGAGTTTCGAGTTTCGCCACACCCAGCACCTGGCAGGTACAGACGGATCGGGGAGAAACCTGCTTTATCCTCAAGGGAGAGGAAGATATCCGCCGTCTGTCACTG